>ERZ841120.27-NODE-27-length-174403-cov-4.426956_pt1 | contig 174403 bp, 233 predicted proteins | sample MGYA00519572_ERZ841120 | MGnify/ENA primary metagenome ERZ841120 (study PRJEB31850, sample SAMEA3708890) | human gut metagenome | biome: human gut; feature: human-associated habitat; material: faeces | place: China | collected 2014 ...
GCAGGGCAACGGGAACGGTGATGCCCAGGCTCTCGTCCATGGCCTTGACCATGGCGGCAACGGTCTTGAAACCGGTCATATATTTGCCGGCACCCTCAGAAACACCGAGGATGACGGGGGAGTTCATCTCCTGTGCAGTGAGCAGAATGCTCTTGGTCCATTCCAGGTTGTTAATGTTGAACTGACCGACGGCATAGTGGCCATCGCGTGCTTTCAGCAGCATATTGGTAGCATTTACCAGCATATCACATACCTCCACATGATTGTTAAGCGGTGGCACTGGCGTTCAGCCCACCGATAAGCCTATTATAACCCGACTTTGACAAAAAATCAACAGCTAAATTTCAGAACCTTCATGCACTTTTGGCGCACTGTACCAAAGATTGCCAGCCTTTGCAAAAATTTGGCAGTTTTGTCAGCTTAACGGTGGAATTGGAGGCAAGAAATCAGCTTTTTTCCCATCTTGACAAAAGGGTTTATCCAACCTGTTATGTGGATAACTTTTCCACCCCTTGTGGAAAACGCACCCCCGTTTTTGTGGAAAACTTGGCTGCTATGCTGGTTTTCCACCTTTTCAACAGAGTTTTCAACAAGGGGAAAGTGGGTTTTCCACTACGGTTTGTATAAACAACGCTTTATCGCGCACCCGCCAGAGGGTCTTTGTACTTTTGGCGCATTGCGGCGGCCGCAGTTGTAAAAAAGCAGTACAGACCCGCTAAAAAGCGCAAAATAAAGGTGACAAAAGGCCGCGGGGTGTGCTATACTGTTATCTGTATAGCCAGCCTTTTCACCGCTGGTGCATTTTTCGACAATTACCGGGGCAATGCCCCGCAGGAGGTACCCTATGGAAAAGATTGCCCGCGAGCAGGCTGAACCGCGCACCGACACGCTGGTATGGGGCAAAAATGCCGTGACCGAGCTGCTGAAAAGCGGCGGCACGGTGGATACTGTCTATCTGGCAGACTCGCTGCCGCAGCCGGTTGCCGGCTATTACACCGCCCTGGCCAAGCAGACCGGCGCGGTGGTCAAACGGGTACCCGGCCATAAACTGCAAAAGATCTGCGGCACCGACGACCACCAGGGCGTGGCCGCCCGCGCCGCCGAGGTGCAGTATGCCTCGCTGGAGGATCTGTTTGCCGCTGCCGAGGCCAAAAGCGAAGCACCGTTCCTGGTGCTGTGCGATGGGGTAGAAGACCCCCACAACCTGGGTGCCATCATCCGCTCGGCTTACCTGTGCGGCGCCCACGGCGTGGTCATCCCCAAGCGCGGCGGCGTCGGCGTGACCGGCACTGTGATGAAATCCAGCGCCGGGGCAGCGGCCCGCCTGCCGGTGGCTCGCGTGTCCAACCTGGCGCAGGCCATCCGCACTATTAAGGAGCATAACATCTTCGTCTACTGCGCTGACCTGGGCGGTGCACCACTGGCCAGGACCGACCTGTCCGGCCCGGTGGCCCTGGTGCTGGGCAGCGAGGGCGGCGGTCCTTCCGCCCTGACCCGCAAGCTTTGCGACGCCGCCGTCACGTTGGAGATGGCCCCCGGCCAGTCCACCGGTGTGGACAGCTACAACGTCAGCGTGGCTGCCGGCATCCTGTGCTACGACGTACTGCGCCGCCGCACCGCCAAGAAGTAATTTGTATCTCTACCTTATAAAGGGAGCATAAAAATGCCAAGCAAACGTACCAATGATTCGGTAGACCGCATCCTGGCGGATTTGAACCAGCGCCAGGCGGCGGACGGCGTACGCGCCAGCGTCACCGATCATCAGGTCGATGAAATTTTGCGCAGCGTGGGTATTTCCACCACGCCGCTGCAGAACACGCCGACCCAGGACAGCCAGATCGCTTTTTCCGATTTCAGCGGTCCTGACGATTTTGATGAAATTATGCGCAGTGCCGGGGCAACTTCTGCACCTGCCTCCATGCCCGCACCGGCACCCCGCCGCACGGCGGAAACGCCCCGTGCGGCAGCCCCCCAGCGGCCGGTGCAATCTGTCCCGGATGCCCAGCCGGCTGCCGCCCCTGCGGCCCCAGTGCGTCCGGCCCAGCCCGTGCAGTCTGTGCAAAATGTGCAGCCTGCCCGGCCGGTGCAGCAATCCGCCCCCACCGAGGGCAGCACCCAGGACACCACCCGCACCGGCATCATCAAGGACTTCCTGCGCAAGATGGCCCCGGAGGGGGATGTTTCCAACACCACCGCGCTGAACGATGGCAAAGCAGATTTTCAGCGCTTCTTCGCCGATTCCGTCGCCGTCGTGCCCGATGAAAAGGGCCGTTTCCACGACACCGGCAAGAAAAAGCGCTGGCCTTTCGGCCTGAAACCTGCCGACGACACCGACCATTTCGAGCCGATCAACGTCTCGCTGGGCGGCGGCCACACCGATGCTCCCGCGCAAAGTTCCTACCAGACCGAGGATGAATATTTCCCGGATGAAGCCGAGGCCGAGCAGGCCCCGCCGCCGAAGCCTGCCCGCAAGCACGGCTTCTTGAACAGCCTGTTTGGCGGTGGCAGCAGCGCCGATACCGACGCCACCGACGAGCTGATGATTCCCGAGGAGCGGCAGGACGAGCCGACGCTGGCTCCGCTGCGCCCGGCCATCCAGCCGGAGCCGGAGACCAGCACCAACGTCTGGCGCAGCAAATACACCCAGCCCCAAAGCGAATCTTCCGGCAGCACGCTGGTCGGTGCTACCCTGACAGGCGACACACTGCAAATGCTACGAGGCGTCGTCAACGAGCAAAAAAACAGCCGCACCCCTGCCCGCGACCCGGGCGCTACCAGCACGATCTACCGTAAAAAGCGCAGCACCGTGGAATTCACCCCCGGTCAAAAGCGCAGCACGCCGCCCCCGGCTCAGCCCACGCCGCTGCAGGGACCGGTAGGCGAGCCGCTGGACCTGCCCGGCCTGGAGAGCGCCCAGGCCATCCAGCCCGGCCAGACCACCACCGGCTTTACGATGCAGCTCGGTTCAGTCGCGCCAACGCCGTCGGACAGCACCCAGCAGTTCATGAGCGCCTACAACGCCGTGCGTCCCCATACGGCCCAGTCGCAGCCTGCCCAACCCGCAGCGCCGCAGCCCGCGCCCCAGGTCGATACCGTACCGCAGCCCGATACGGCTGCCCCGGCTCCTGCTGTGGACGAGCCGACCCTGATGGCCGACAGCTATCACCACACCCGCGATGCCGTGGACGATCTGGTGGATACCCTGACCGGGCGCATCCGCCTAACGCCGGTCACGCCCGATGCCGCCCAGCCTGCCCAGACGCAGCCGTTCCGGCAGGCCCCGCAGGCACAGCCCGCCCATACCGGCTTCACGCAGGATCTGGGCAGCTACGCAGTTCCTGCCGCACCGGCCCACACCGGCTTTACCCAAAACCTGGGCCAGGCTCCCGCCGAGCCTGCCACCGGCTCCTTTGTGGATAACATCGCCAACGCCATCAACACCGGCGCGATCTCCGACGAGACCACCCGCTACGACGAGATGGCCGCCCGGCTCACCTCCAATCTGGAGGAGGAAGCAGGGGAGAGCACCGCTCACACCGGCCTGCTGGACAAGTTCCGCCTGGGCGGGTTCCATCTGGGCGGCAAGGCCGACGATGAATCGGCGGATTCCGCTGCCCAGCCCTTTGACACTGCCGAGATCCCCGTGTCCCGACGCCGCGATTTCGAGAGTGCCGAGGACGCCCCCGCCGTGCGCAAGGAGCTGGACGAGAACCTGCTGCATCTGACTACCGCCTGCATCGTAAGCGGCGCGGCGGCTCTGGTGCTGCTGGTGCTGGCGTTCATTGCCGCCGCCCTGCCCGCCATGCCCGGCGTTCTGGCCGGGGAAACCGTCTACCCGGCCGTAGCCCTGGTGCTGCTGGCCGTGGCCGCCGGTATCAACTGGAAAACACTGCTGAACGGTTTGCAGGGTCTGGCCAAAAAGCCGACCCCCGACAGCCTGACCGCTTTGGCCGTAGTGGGTGCGCTGCTGCAGGCGCTCATCGTGCTGGTCACAAAAGGCTACACGAACGAGGTCACCCTGCTGGCCGGACCCGCCGCGCTGGTGCTCTGCGTCAACACCGTAGGCAAGCGGATGAACGCCGCCACCGTGCGGGATAACTTCCAGCTCGTCAGCAAAAATGTAGACCATGCTGTAGCCTACCGGCTGAAAGACGCCGGCGCGCTGCGGGCGGCCTCTCAGGGGTTGGCCCAGCCGCACCCGTCGGTGCTGGTCAGCCGCCCGACGCAGATCTTCCGTGGCTTCCTGGCCAGCAGCGCCGCTGCCGGTACCAGCGATAAAAACCAGCAGCAGTTTGCCTGGGCCGCAGGCGGCTGCGCGCTGCTGGGCTTCCTGATCACTGTCATCCGCACCCACAACCTGACCAGCGCTGTCACCATTTTGGCCAGCATTTTGTGCTTGGCCGCGCCGCTGGCGGGCACGCTGTTGGCCGCCATGCCCGCACGCCTGATGCAGCGCAGCGCCGCCCAGGTGGGCGCGGTTGTGCCGGGCTGGCGTGACATCCGCCAGCTGGGCCGCATCAACGTCATCCAGGTCACCGCGCGGGATCTCTTCCCCCAGGGGTGCGTCACACTGGCGGGCATCAAGCCCATCAAAAACGCCCCCATCGACCTGGCCATCGTCTATGCCGCCTCCATCATGGCTGAGGCCTGCCCCACGCTGCGGGATGTCTTCTTGAATATGTTGGGCGACCGCAGCATGATTGCCAAGGTGGATGACCGCGAGGCCGTCTACGGCAAGGGCTACATCGGCTGGGTCAACAAGCGCCGCGTGCTGGTAGGCAACCGCAGCCTGATGCAGGATTACGGCGTCAAGCTGCCCAGCCTGGAGTACGAGCAGCACCATACCGTCAACCAGCGCCGCATGATCTACCTGGCCGTCTCCGGCAAACTGTTTGCCATGTTCCAGGTGGCCTACCAGCGTGACCCGGACACTGCCGCCGTGCTGGACAGCCTGCGCCATTCCGGCCTGTCGCTGATCGTCGACTGCGACGATTTCAACTGCGATACCGCCCTGCTGGAGGCTGCCTACAGCCTGCCTGCCGGGGCCGTGAAGGTGCTGAACACCGCCGAGCATGAGCTGATGAACCCGGCCACCGCCTGGCTGCCGGAAAGCGACGGCAACATGCTGCATCTGGGCAGCTTTGCCAGCTTTGTGGGCGGCCTGGAAGCTGCCGCCGGTGCTGCCGAGGGCGAGCGCAAGTCCGCCGTCGTCGTCACTGCCTCGGTGCTTATCAGCTGCGTTTTGGGCGTACTGCTGACCCTGACCGGCGGCCTGGCCACCCTGCCGCTGCCCGCACTGGTATTGTACCAGGCCGCGTGGTGCGTGCTGGCTATGATCTTCCCGCTGTTCCAGCGGTATTAAATTTCCGTATTGTTGTAGAGAGGGGTTACGCCTGTGTACCGTGCCAAAGAAAAGCAGATGTCGATTTATGACTATCTGCCGCCGTACCATGGAGAACTGCGCGATAAAAACCGCTGGGTCCGCCTGGCCGAAGCCATCGATTGGGACCGTTTTGAGCAGGGCTATAGTGAACTGTTTGCCCCCAGCGGCAAAGCGGCCATCTCGGCCCGCATCGCGCTGGGCTGCCGTGTTATCCAGCTGCATTACGAGGTCTCGGACCGCGAGGTGGTGCAGCTGGTGCGGGAAAGCCCCTACCTGCAGTATTTTTTGGGCATGGAAACTTTCAGCGATGAGATGCCGTTTTCTGCCCGCACGGTAGCGCGGTTCCGCGCCCGTATCCCCGATAAAGTGGTGCGCCCGGCCGTAAGGCTGCTGCGCAGCTTTGTATAAAGCTGTAGTTTGCACAAACAATACTACGGCACCGCAAATCCCATAAAAAGTATATAGTGAGGTCTGAATGGAAATTTTTCTTGATGCACTGTTGGATGCGCTGATCGACGGCGTAAAAATGCTGCCCTTTTTGTATCTGGCGTATCTGCTGATCGAATGGCTGGAGCGCCACCACGGCGAGAACATTGAAAACGCCCTCGCCGGCGGCGGTCGCTGGGGCTTTTTGCCCGGCGCACTGCTGGGCTGTGTGCCCCAGTGTGGTTTCAGCGCGGTCGCATCCAACTTTTACGCCAGCCGGGTCATCACCCCCGGCACACTGTTGGCCGTATTTATCGCCACCAGCGACGAGGCCATTCCGCTGCTGGCCGCTGAGCCGAGCCAGTGGACCACCCTGGTCTTGCTGATCGTCTGCAAGATCATTTTTGCCATCGTAGGCGGCGCGCTGCTGGACTTCCCGCTGCGCAAGGTGCTGCCCCACTCGCTGTACGGCGGGTACGAGGGCCACGCCGATGAGGTGGACTGCCACGAGGAGCACGAGGAGACCAGCAGCATCTTCCTGGCCGCTCTGCGCCACACGCTGGAAATTTTCGTGTTCATTCTGCTCTTCAGCTTCCTGATCGGGCTTATTTTTGAGTCCGTGGGCGAGGACGCCATCACCGGTATCTTAGGCGGCATGGGCATCTTCCAGCCGATGCTGACCGCGCTGGTCGGCCTTGTGCCCAACTGCGCCGCCAGTGTGCTGCTGGCCCAGCTGTATATAGAGGGGGTCATCACCTTTGGCAGCCTGTTTGCCGGGCTGACCGCCGGCGCAGGCGTGGGCCTGGCCGTGTTGTGGCGTGTGAACCCCAGCTGGAAGCAAAACCTGTTTATGACCGGGCTGCTGTGGGCCGTTGGCGCCGCGGCAGGCATGGTGCTGCAACTGATTCTCTAAGGCCATACCGCACAATTCCCGCCCCGCGGGGCTGTGCGGTTTTATAGTAAAACCGTAAAAATTTCGGCAGGAGGTACTTATCCTATGCGGTACTCGATCGAAAATGATACCCTGCGTCTGACCGTCGACACCCACGGTGCCGAGGCTGTCAGCGTCATCCACAAGCCCACCGGAGCCGAGCTGCTCTGGTCCGGCGATCCCTCCGTCTGGGGCCGCCACGCGCCCATTCTGTTCCCTTACACCGGCAAGCTGACCGGCGGCAAGATGATTGCCAAGGGCGTGGAATACGCCGGCGGCCAGCACGGCTTTGCCCGCGATGTGGAGCACGCCATGACCCGTCACACCGCCGACACGCTGGAGTTTGAGCTGCACGCCAACCCCGAAACGCTGCCCAAATGGCCCTACGCCTTTGTGCTGCGCTCCACTTTTGTGCTGGACGGCGAGACCATCCACCACACCCTGACTGTGGAGAACCCCGTGGAGGAGCAGCTGCGCTTTGGCATCGGCTATCACCCCGCCTTTGCGCTGCCCTTTGACGACCGCCATACCACCGAGGATTACGAGATCCGCTTTGACGGGCTGGAGTCCCCGCTGTGCGTCAGCGCCATTCCCAACGGCCTGCTGAATGGCCAGAGTTACTATCTGGCCCGCAACACCGAGACCATCCCCCTGACCGACGACCTGTTCGACAGTGACAGCCATTGCATGGTCAACCTGAAGACCGCCCATGTCTCCGTTGTGGAGAAGGACACCGGCCGCAGCGTGATTTGCAACGTGGAGGGCTACCCCTACGTGCTGATCTGGTCCGCCGCCAAAAAGCCGCTGCACTTTATCTGCATCGAGCCCTGGCACAGCCTGCCCGGCGAGGAGAACGGCCCCCTGGAGTGGGAGCAGCGCCCCTGCGCCGCCAGCCTGAAGAAGGGCGAAAGCTGGTCCACCACCCTTTCCACCACCTTTGTGCGCTAAGCGGGGGACCGTATGACAAAGACAAAGGCATTTTTGCAAAAACATCGCTGGAGTCTGACCGGCGCCCTGCTTGGGGCGCTGGTTTTTCTCGTACTATACGGCGTGCGGGTGCTGGATCCTGTCTGTGTGGACTGGATCTTGAACAATCCCAGCCCGGACCCGTCCCAGCATTATCTGGGCTGGGTGTTTTACCGCCGCAGCGGTTGGCACCTGCCGTATCTGGGCGCAAACTACAGTGCCATTTACCCCTACCGTACCAGCATTTTGTACACCGATTCCATCCCGCTGCTGGCCGTGGTCTGCAAGCTGCTGGGCGGGGTGCTGCCCGCGCGTTTCCAGTACTTAGGGCTGTGGGGGCTGTTCTGCTATGCCATGCAGGGCGGTCTGGCCCAGGCGCTCATTGCCCGCATCGGCGGCGTGCGCCCGCAGGATACCGCAAAAAACTGGGCCAGCGTACTGGGCGCCGGGGTGCTGGTGCTGTTCCCGGCGCTGAACATCCGCATGTTTGCCCACACGGCGCTGGCCGCCAACTGGCTGGTGCTGCTGGCCCTGTGGGTGTGGCTGTGTGCCGAGCAATCCGAAAATAGGCCGTCCACCGGAAAACTCTGCCTGTGGTGGGGTGTGTTGGGGCTGCTGTGTGCGGGCATCCATCTGTATTATCTGCCCATGGTGGGTATGGTGCTGGTGGCCACCTGTGTGCAGCGCGGGCTGGAAAAGCGCGGCCCCGCCGCCGTTGTGCTGCCCATCGTCAGCTTTTGCGCCGTGGCGCTGGCCGAACTGTTTGTGCTGGGAGCCTTTGCCGCCAACTTTGCGGGCTACTCCAACGGCTATTTGAGCGGTGCCGACCTAGCCAACCTGTTTGTGCCGGGTCTGGGTGCCAGCTGGGAACAAGAAGTGTACGCGGGCCTGGGCACCACCGCGGCCGTCGTGCTGGCACTGGCCGGTTTGTTGGCACAACGCAAAAAAGCGGCAGAGTTCTTCCGCCGCCATACCCATATTGTGGTTGCCGCTGTTGTGCTGCTGGTGCTGGACGCCGTCGCCTCGATGGGCAACACCGTCACCTTCGGGGGCCGCACGCTGTTTACCGTGCCCATCCCGCAGGTGCTGATGGATTTCTGGGCCATGTTCTCCAGCTGCGCCCGTCTGGCCTGGCTGGCCGGCATGCTGCTGGCCGTGGTGGCCTGCGGGCTGGTGCTGCGGTTCTGGAACGGTGCCGCGGCCGCTGTGCTGCTGGCTGTCTGCGCCGCCGCCCAGGGCTTTGGCCTGCGTACCGAGCTTACCAAGCGTTACACCACCTACCACGATGCCGCTTATTACGAGGACACCACCCAACTGACAGACCCGGCCTGGGAGCAGCTGGCTGCCAGCGGGCAGTTCAGCCGCCTGGCCTTTGCCAGCTTCGACTTTGAACACGACGACTTCTGGGACCTCGTTGCCTTTGCCGCCGACCACGGCTGGACCTCCAACAGCTTCTACATGGGCCACATGGACGGCAACCTGGCGGCGGTGACGCTGGCAGGGGAGATGAACACCCTCGCGCCGGACACGCTCTACGCCTTTATCGATGAGGACGAGCTGGCCCGCAGCGACTACGCGCTGCACTATTACCGGCTGGACGGCATCCTGCTGGGCAGCGTGGAGCCGATCCATGGCCTGACCGAGGAGCCTGCTGTTGACATCCCCGCCCACACGATGGCGCTGCAAAAATCCAGCGTCATCAACGGCACGGCGGACGCCGACACCGTGACCCTGAACGAGGGCGGCGAACTGCTTACCGAAGCCTGGATGCTCTTCCCCGGCAGCTACCGCGTCACCCTGACGGGCAGTGGGTTCGACCACAGTTATATCTATGCCCGCCACGGGCTTATCAACCAGGAAACCTACAAGATGGAGGTCAACTTTACCGGCATTGCCCCGGATGAGATGGTGTTTGAGTTTTCCACCGGCGAGCCGCTCTACTACTGGCGCACCGCCGTCCACGCGCTGGACGATACGCCCATCGCCGTTACGGTTATCAAGGTAGAAAAGATTGGCTAATCGTCTGTTTTATCGCCGCCCTGCCGATAAGCGGTGGGGGACACCCCATACTGCCGGGTGAACGCCCGCGTAAAGTAGGATGCATTGCTGAACCCGCACCGTGCGGCGATCTCCAGCACGGTGTACCGGCTGCCCCGCAGCAGGGTAGCGGCCTTTTCCAGCCGAAAGTGGATGAGGTACTGCGCAAAGCTGGTGCCGGTCAGGTCGTGGAACCGCTTCATAAAGTGGCTGCTGCTGTAGCCGCACTGGGCGCTGATGGCCGCCACCGTGATTTTCTCCGCATAGTGACGGTCCACGTACTGCACGGTCTGGCGCAGAAGGCGGGTGTCCCGGTGCTCGGCCCCGGCCGGGTGCCTGGCGGGCGTGGCAGCTTTGCACAGCGCATCCATCACGCCGTACAGGCAGGCTTTTATGCGCAGTGCCGTGTTTTCTTTGCGGTTTTCAATCAGCATTTTTACGTTTACAGGCAGCTCCCTGCCCAGGGGGCTGTCTTTTTGTATATGGGCAGGCACTTCCATGCGGCCGTCCGCCAGCGGGGCCAAAAAGCGGCGGTAGGTCTCGCTGTCCGGCGGCTCCAGCAGCGAGAAGCGGAACAGGATGTTGTAATAGCGGAACGTTCCGGCCCCCGCTGCCGCGATGGCGTGGATCTGCCCGGGCAAAATCACTGCCACATCGCCGGTGTGCAGGGTAACCGTTGCCCGGTCAATGGTGATGCTGCCGCTGCCGGTTTCGCAGTAAATCAGCTCCATTTCCTCGTGGTAGTGCAGGGGATAGGCCGGGATAAACGTGGGGATGATACCGCAGTAGACGGCAAAAGGGAAGGCTTCGCTGCCGTGGACTTTTACCTCCTGCCCATCGGGCAGAATGGCAGGGTTTGGGGGCAGATAGGACATAGGCGGCACCTCGTTTGCAAAAGCATAGGATTCTGTTATAAGTATAAGATTTTTATGGATGAAATGCAAGGAAAATCATAGTATAATGACAGTGTAGTAATTTGTAAGAGGTGTCTGTATGGGTTTTCGTTCTTCTTCTGTTTCCGGGGGCGGGATTACCGGCTTTTTTGGCGACCGCGCCTTTGCCCGCAGCCTGATGCACATTGCTTTGCCGGTCACGCTGCAAAGCATGCTGCGGGCCTCCTTCAGCATCATTGACCAGGTCATGATCGGCCAACTGGGCAGCGCCAGCATTTCGGGCATCGGGCTGGGCGGCAAGTTTGCATCTATTCATAATGTGGTGCTCAGCGCCGTCACAGCGGCAGGGGCCATCCTCATTTCCCAATATCTGGGGCAGGGCAGCCGTAAAAACGCGGCCCGCAGCTACAGCGTCAACCTGCTGGTGTCGCTGGCCATTGCGGCGGTGTTTACGCTGGTCTCCACCCGGTTTGCCGAGCCGATTCTGGGCCTCTACACCCAGGACGATGCCACCCGCGCGCTGGGGCAGACGTATTTGCAGACTTACGCCTGGTCGTTCTTCCCGGCGGCGCTGTCCGGCATGGCGGAGACGCTGCTCTGCTGCATGGAGGCCGCTGTCTTCCCGCTCATTGCCAGCATGACCTCGCTATGCATCAACACAGGGCTGAACTACCTGCTTATCTTCGGCCACGGCGGGCTGCCCGCACTGGGGGTGCAGGGCGCGGCAGTAGCCAGCGTGGCTGCGCAGGTGGTGTCCTGCTTACTTGTCTACCTGTTTTTGGCCGTGCGGCTGCGGCAAAAGCAGTGGCGGCTGCGGTTCACGCTGGGCTTCACCCGGCCGGAACTGCTTACCTACGCCAAAATTCTGCTGCCACTGCTGGCCAGTGAATTTTTGTGGAGCCTGGGTGAGAACGTTTACTCCGCCATCTACGGCAACATCGGCACCCAGGCCTGCGCCGCTATGACGATGACCACGCCCATCCAATGCCTGATGGTGGGCGCACTGTCGGGTCTGTCCAAGGCGGCGGCCATCCTTATTGGCAAGTCGCTGGGCACGCAGGAGTACGACCGCGCCTACCGCGACGCCCAGCGGTTGATGCGCTGCGGGCTGGCGGCCTCGCTGGTGTTGTCGGCGCTGCTGTTGGTGTTCGGGCGGCTGTACACCACGATTTACCGTGTCGAACCGGAGGTGCGAGCCACGGCCTACTTATTGCTGGTAGTGTTCGCCGTCATCTCGCCGGTCAAGGTGCAGAACATGATCCTGGGCGGCGGCATTTTAAAAAGCGGCGGCAAGACCAACTACACCCTGGCCATCGACCTCATTGGTACCTGGGGCTTCGGTGTGCCGCTGGGGTTCCTGGCGGCCTTTGTGCTGAAACTGCCCGTCGCGCCGGTGTACTTTTTGCTCTCGCTGGAAGAATGTGTCCGCCTGGCGCTCTCGCTGCGGCTGTTCAAAAAGCGCAGCTGGATGCAGCAGTTGTAACGGAGGTGCAGCATGGATACATTACAGGTAAACGGGCAACCCTATACGGTAACGCGGCTGCAGGAGCATGGGCAAAACTAAAGGCAAACTTTTTGCACAAATTTTAAAAATAGCCCCTTGCAAAATGGCGGTGTTTGCGCTATGATGTACGTATTCCGTTGAAACACAGATGTTTTCCCGGAAAATGCCGTGCCGTAAGGCGATTGAGAGGATCATACGATGTCTTTACTGAAAAAGCTGGTTGGACTGACGATTGGCGCTGCCGCTGTGGGCGCCGCGGCTTACTTTTTGAACCGTAACGAGCATACCGAGGAGTACGAGCATATTTGGGGCCCGGAGGATGAAGCAGACGCCGAGGATGGCACTGCCGAGACCGCCGAGCCCGCTGACGATGCGTCTGCCGAGGCCGAAGAAGCCCCCGCTGCACCTGAAGAAACCGCTGCCGCTCCCGTAGAAGAAGCTCCCGAAGCGGAGGCCGCCCCTGTGCAGGCCCCCGCTGGAGATGACACCCCCAACGCCAACCCCGTTGAGCTGGGTGCCGTGGAAGTCCCCAAGACCGAGGACGGCAAGCTGGACGTTACCAAGATTGCCGACCCGGCTGATTTTGGTGATTGGGACGAACAGGGCTGCAAGGGCTGATAAGAAACCGCAAGGCGCATCTTTGGTTGCAAAGGTGCGCCTTTTTGCTATTTTATTGCCGTTTTCGCCAAGCAGCCGCACCCAAATTTGTACAGATTTCTTGTTTAACGCTTTACATCTTTACTGCGCTAAAGTATAATGTTGTTATGGAAAAGAGAGGTAGGAGACGTATTATGGAGCTGACTTTACATAATTTCACCCCCGCCGAGCAGGCTACCTTCCGCCTGCGTGCCCTGTACGAGCAGGGCGGCTATCGCAAATACCGCGCCTCCCGGTTTGAGGAGTACGCCCTGTATCAGGAGTACCAGCGCTTTCTGCCGGACCCGCAGGTCATCACCTTTACCGACCTAGACGGCAAACTGCGGGCCATCAAGCCGGACGTGACGCTGTCCATCGCCAAGACGGCCCAGCCCTCCCCCGGCGAGTGCAAACGCTTTTATTATAATGAGGAAGTCTGCCGTGCCAGCCGCGAGAGCCACACCTTCCAGACCATCCACCAGATGGGCCTGGAGTGCATGGGCGAGGTGGACGAAGCCGCCCAGGCTGAGGTACTGCGCCTGGCACTGGCCAGCCTGGCCGCGCTGGATGTTCCCACCGTACTGGAAGTCAGCCACATGGGCTTTGTGACCGGCCTGCTGGATGTGCTGGATGTGCCTGCCACGGCCCACGCCCGGCTGGTGGAACTGCTGTGCGCCAAAAACGAACACGAGCTGCGCAAGGCTGCGTTGCAGGCCGGTGCTGATGAAGCCGGAGCCGATGCCCTTTGCGATTTGCTTACCCTGCACGGGCCGTTCGGGGCCACCCTCACCGCCGCCAAGGCAGCCGCCATCAGCCCCGCGCAGAAAGCCGCACTGGCCGAACTGCTGGCCCTGCAAAACGCCCTGGGCGAAGCCGGCCGCGGCCTGCAGCTGGACCTGAGCATGGCCGATGAAGCCGAGTATTACAACGGCATCGTTTTTACCGGCTACGCGGCGGGCATTCCCCGCGCGGTGCTCAAAGGCGGCCAGTACGACTACCTGATGCAGCGCTTTACCCCCGGCGCTAAGGCCATCGGCTTTGCGATGTACTTAGACGAGCTGGAACGTCTGGCCGCACCGCTGCCGCCAGTACAGCAGCAGGGCGGGGAAAAGACCTGGCTGAACATTGCCCTGCCCAAGGGGCGCCTGGGCGACAAAGCCTACGCTCTGCTGGCCGGGGCAGGTTACAGCGCCAACGAGGACTACAACGACACCCGCAAACTGGTGGTGGAGAACCCCGAAGCCGGGGTGCGGTACTTCCTGGTCAAACCCAGCGACGTAGCCATCTACGTCGAACATGGCGCGGCCGACATCGGCATCGTGGGCAAGGATATTTTGACCGAGTCCGGCGCGGACGTCTACGAGCTGCTGGACACCGGCATGGGCAAGTGCCGCATGTGCGTGGCGGGCCCCAAGAACTTTGTGGATGATGAGAGCCGCGCCCTGCGGGTAGCGACCAAGTTCGTGAACATCGCCCGCGACCACTACGAGCGCCGGGGCCGCGATATCGACATTGTCAAACTCAACGGCTCCATCGAGCTTGCGCCGATTTTAGGGCTCTCCGACGTCATCGTCGATATTGTCGAGACAGGCACCACCTTAAAGGAAAACGACCTGACCGTGATTGAAGAATTCATGCCTATCTCGGCCCGGTTTATCGCCAACAAAGCCAGCTACAAGTTCAAATACGCCCAGCTTACTGAGCTGCTTACCAAAATGAAGGAGGCCCTTGCACAATGATTCGCCTGTATGATTTTGATGAAGTAAAGCCCGAAGAGATTTTGAACCGTGACATCCGCGCCGAAGCCGACGTGGAGGCCACCGTAGACGCCATCATTGCCGATGTGCGCGCCCGCGGCGATGCCGCCCTGCTGGATTACGCCGCCAAGTTTGACCACGCCCAGCTGACCAGCGTACAGGTCACCCAGGCCGAAATCGACGAGGCCTTTTCCGAGCTGGAAGCCAGCGACCCGGAATTTATTACCACACTGAAAATGGCCGCTTCCAACATCCGCCACTTCCACGAGCAGCAGCTGCACAAGAACTTTGTACTGAACGACCGCCCCGGCATGGTGCTGGGCCAGAAGTACACCCCCATCCAGCGCGCGGGCGTTTACGTGCCCGGCGGCACGGCAGCCTACCCCTCTACCGTGCTGATGGACGTCATCCCCGCCAAGGTCGCGGGTGTGCAGCAGATCGTCATGACCACCCCCGCCGGCAAGGACGGCAAGGTCAACGCCGGTATCCTGGCAGCGGCGGTGATTGCCGGCATCGACTGCATCTTTAAGACCGGTGGTGCCCAGGCCGTGGCCGCCCTGGCCTATGGCACCGAGAGCGTGCCCGCTGTGGATAAGATCGTCGGCCCCGGCAACATTTACGTGGCCACCGCCAAGCGCAAGGTTTTTGGTAAAGTCGGCATCGATATGATTGCCGGCCCGTCGGAAATCCTGGTTCTGGCCGACGGCACCTGCAGCCCCGCCTGGGTCGCCGCCGACCTGTTGAGCCAGGCCGAGCACGACAAGCTGGCCACGCCGGTGCTGGTCACCGACAGCTGGGACCTGGCCAAGGCCGTGCAGGCCGAGCTGGAAGTGCAGATCCCGCAGCTGCCCCGCGCCGCCATTGCCCGCGCCAGCGTGGACACCAACGGTAAGATCATCGTCACCGATGACATGAAGAAGGCCATCGACGCCGTGAACATTATTGCGCCGGAGCATCTGGAGATCTGCGTGGACGACCCGTTTGCCGTTTTGAACGACATCCAGAACGCGGGCAGCATTTTCCTGGGCAAGAACGTGCCCGAGGCCCTGGGCGATTACTTTGCCGGCCCCAACCATACCCTGCCCACCAGCGGCACCGCGCGGTTCAGCAGCCCCCTAGGCGTGGATGATTTCGTCAAGAAGTCCAGCTTCATCTACTACACCCGCGAAGCCCTGGGCGAAGTCCAGGCCCGCATCGCCAACTTTGCCGAGCACGAGGGCCTGCACGCCCACGCCAAGAGCGTGACCATCCGATTTGAGGACGAGCAAAAGGGGGAGTGAGCCCATGAGCCGCTATTTTACCAAAACGCTGGCTGCGCTGGAGCCGTATGTGCCCGGCGAGCAGCTGAAAATTGACGACCTTGTCAAGCTCAACGCCAACGAAAACCCATACCCGCCCGCGCCCGGTGTGGCGGCGGCGGTGGCGGCGGCGGTGCCGGGGCTGCGGCTGTACTCGGACCTGTCCAACCGCGCACTGAACGAGGCCATCGCTGCCCACTGGGGCGTGCAGCCGGAGAATATTTTGTGCGGCAACGGCAGCGACGAGAACCTGCTGCTGGCCCTGCGGGCGTTCTGCGATGAAAACACGCCGCTGGCCTTTGCCGATGTAACCTACAGTTTTTACCCGGTTTTGTGCGATCTGCTGCATATTCCGCAGCATGTCATCCCGCTGGAGGACGACCTGACCATCGACTTGAAAAAGTACTGCGGCCTGCACGAGACGATCGTGATTGCCAACCCCAACGCCCCCACCAGCCTGCTGGCCCCTGTGGCCGCCATTGAGGAAGTGCTGCGTACCAATCCCGACAACATTGTGGTGGTGGACGAGACCTATGTAGAGTTTGCCCCTGCCGGGTCCAGCTGCCTGCCGCTGCTGGAAAAGTACGAGAACCTCGTTATCACGCACACTTTCTCCAAGACCCACAACCTGGCGGGCGCGCGGCTGGGCTACTGCATCGCCCGGCCGGGGCTGATCACCGACATGAACCGCGTCAAATTCAGCTACAGTCCCTACAACGTCAACTCGATGACCCAGGCCGCAGGTACGGCCGCCATCCGGGACGAGGCCTACTTCCACGAGGTGACCGCCAAGCTGCTGGCCACCCGCACCGCCGCCACCAAAGGCCTGCGCCAGCGCGGTTTTACCGTGTTTGACTCGGCCGCCAATTTCCTGTTTGCCACCACCGACCGCATGCCCTGCAAGGAGATTTTTGAAAAATTGCGGGCGCAGGGCATCCTCATCCGCCATTTCAACGCGCCGCGCATTTCCAACTACCTGCGCATCACCATCGGCACCGACGCCGAAATGCAGCGCTTCTTTGCGGCGTTGGACGAGATTTTAGGTGCCTGATATGGACATGTATGCCCGCATCCAGCGCCAACCGGCCCGGCGGCAGCACATTACGCCGGGTGCGGCCGTTCTGGCGGCCTTTGGGTTTCTGGTGGCAGCAACCTGCATCGGCATATTGGTGTATGCGGCACGGTATCAATTGCGGTATCGACGTTTTATCAATGATTTTTCCGCCAGTTTGGCCGCATCCAACAAAATGTCCCTGCGCATGACCTGGCAGGACGAGGATGTGCACATCACCACGGACCAGGCCAGCCGCCTGTGCCGCCGCATCACGACGGCCGGGGCGGGGAAGGTGCAAAAGGACGTCCCCGATGGCGACGAATGCCAACTCGTTTTTGGCGATGGCGCTTCGCTGACCATGTGGCAGGTAGATATTCCTGAAAAAAATACGGCCAACCCTACTGGCACTTTTATCCGCTATGCCGATGCTGACGGGCGAATTTATCAATATGATACCGACCAATTGCTGTTTACGGAAATCGCTGCAATTTTAGCTTTACCATAGGGGAGGGAACTATATGATTGCTATTGTTGATTACGGCGTGGGGAACCTGTTCAGCTTGTCGTCCAGCGTGCGGAGCCTGGGGGCTGAGGTGCGGGTGACCCATGAAGCCGCCGACCTGCATGCCGCCAGCCATATCCTGCTGCCCGGCGTGGGTGCCTTCGGCGACGCCATGGCCAAGCTGGAGGCTACCGGCCTGGTGCCCGTACTAAAAAAGGAAGTTGAGACAAAGCCGCTGCTGGGCATCTGCTTAGGCATGCAGCTGCTGTTTGACAAAAGCTTCGAGTACGGCGAACACGCCGGCCTGGGCCTCATCCCCGGCGAGGTCTGCCCGCTGGCGGACGACCTGACCGATGCCAGCTTAAAAGTACCGCACATCGGCTGGAACGCGCTGGACATCGTGCTCGGACGCGAGAACGACCCGCTGTTCAAGTACGTGAAAAACGGCGAGTACGTCTACTACGTGCACAGCTACTACGCCAAAAACTGCGCTGCTTCGACCCTTGCTACCAGCGAGTACAGCATCCCTGTCACCGGCGCGGTGCGCAGCGGCAATGTCTACGGCACCCAGTTCCACCCGGAGAAATCCGGCGATACCGGCCTTCGGCTGCTGAGAGCCTTTGCCGAACTGTAAGCTGAACGGAGGGACACTATGAAATTATATCCTGCCATTGACCTGCGGGGCGGCCAGGCCGTGCGGCTCTACCAGGGCGACTACGACCAGATGACCGTCTACAACGCCGACCCCGTGGCCCAGGCCAAAGCCTTTATGACCGCCGGAGCCAAGTACCTGCACGTTGTTGACCTGGACGGCGCCAAGGACGACACCACCGCCAACCTGCAGACCATCGCCGCCATTGCCAAACAGGGCGGCTTAAAGATCGAGGTCGGCGGCGGCATCCGGGACGAGGAGCGCATCAAGCGCTACCTGGATTTAGGCGTGGACCGCTGCATTTTGGGCACCATCGCCGTGAAAGACTTTGCCTTTACCGCCGAGATGGCGCAGAAGTACGGCGCACAGATTGCCGTGGGCGTCGACATGAAAAACGGCCTGGTAGCCGTGAATGGCTGGAAGGAAGTCACCCCCGAGCCGGGCGTGGCGTTCTGCCGCCGCTGCGCCGGGGTGGGCGTCAAGGCTATCATCGCCACTGATATTTCCCGGGACGGCACGATGCAGGGCACCAACATGGACCTGTACCGCGAACTGCTGACCATCCCCGGGCTGGAAATTACCGCTTCCGGCGGCATTGCGGCGCTGGACGAACTGGCCGAGCTGCAAAAAATGCACTGCCACGCCGCCATTTTAGGCAAATCCATCTACACCGGGGCCATCGACCTGGCGCAGGCCGTGCGCCTGTACCAGGACTAAATCGGCAGGGGAGGGAAGTTGTATGATAACAAAGCGAATCATTCCGTGTCTCGATGTCAAAAACGGCCGCGTTGTCAAGGGCGTGAATTTTGAGGGCCTGCAGGACATGGCCGACCCTGTCGAAATGGCGCGCTACTACAACGCATCCGGCGCAGACGAGCTGGTGTTTTACGACATCACCGCCAGCGTTGAGGGCCGCGGCCTGTTCACCGATATTTTGCGGGAAGTTGCCAGCCAGATCTTTATCCCGCTGACGGTGGGCGGCGGCATCAACACGCTGGACGACTTCGACCGCGTGCTGAAATGCGGTGCCGACAAGGTCAGCGTAAACTCCGGCGCCATCCGCAACCCAGGCATCATCCCGGCGGCAGCGCAGAAATACGGCAACCAGTGCGTGGTGCTTTCCGCCGATATTAAACGTGTGGACGGCAAATTTATGCTGTTTGCCAAAGGCGGGCGCGAGAACACCGGCATCGATGCGCTGGATTGGCTGGAGCAGGGTGTCAAAAACGGTGCAGGTGAGCTGGTGGTCAACTCCATCGATACCGACGGCGTGAAGAACGGCTTCGATTTGGAGCTGCTGGACGCCGTGGCCGCGCGGTGCGCCGTGCCCATCATTGCCTCGGGCGGCGCAGGTAAGATGGAAGACTTTGTGGAGCTGTTCCGCAATCACCCCGCCGTAGATGCCGGGCTGGCGGCGTCCATCTTCCACACCAAGCAGGTGGAGATCGGCGCGCTGAAACAGTACCTGCGAAGCAATGGTATCGAAATGCGGGTGTGACCGCGAAAACCACTTGCCAAAATGCACAGAAAATAGTACAATAAAACTATCTTATTGTTAGGAGTATTTCACTATGGAAATTACGGAAAACACTAAGACGCTGAAATTTGATGCGAACGGTCTGATCCCCGCCATCGTGCAGGATCACTACACCAAAGAGGTACTGACCCTCGCTTACATGAACGCCGAGACCCTGGCCCTGACGATTGCCGAGGGTCGCACCGTGTTCTGGTCCCGCAGCCGCCAGGAAATTTGGCGCAAGGGCGAGACTTCCGGCAATGGGCAGCGTGTGGGATCCATCACTTCCGATTGCGACAAAGACGCACTGGTCATCGACGTTATCAAAAACGGCCCCGCCTGCCACACGGGGGCCGAGAGCTGCTTCTTCAACCCGGTGTATGTGTCGGACGAGCTGAAGCAGTTCACCTGGCAGGGGCTGTACGAACTCATCGAGGGCCGCAAGACCGACCCGAAAGAAGGAAGCTACACCACCTATCTGTTTGATAAGGGTCTGGAAAAGATCCTGAAAAAGGTCGGCGAGGAATCCACCGAGGTCATCATCGCCGGCGCAAAACGCGATAAAGAAGAGACGGTTTACGAGATCAGCGACCTGGCTTACCACGTCATGGTGCTGATGATCGAACTGGGCATTTCGGTCGAGGATATTACCAAAGAACTGGAAAAGCGGCATGTCATCGACCATAAGGTTAAGCAGGAAAGGATGCAGTAATATGGCCGGGGAGTACCTGAAAAGTTCCGTTCACGTTCATTCAAAACTGTGCGACGGCAAAAATACGCTGGAGGAAATGGCAGTAACCGCATGGAAGGCTGGCCTGCAGACGCTGGGTTTCAGCGGCCACAGCCACACCCCCTGCGACTTGGAGTATTGCATGACCCAGAGCCGCACGTCGCTGTACAAGGCAACGATCGCCAAGCTGAAAGAGCGCTATGCCGGCAAAATGGACATCCTGTGCGGGCTGGAATGGGATCTTTTCAGTGACGACGACCCTTATGCTTACGATTACTTCATCGGCAGTGCCCACTATGTCAAGGGCCCCAAAACCGGCAAATATTACGAGATCGATTGGCGCGAGGAAGACCTGCGCGCCTGCATCGACGACGATTTTGACGGCGACGGTCTGGCTGTGGCCGAGGCCTACTTTGCCAACGTGGCCAAGGTTGCCGAGAAAAAGCCCACCATCCTGGGCCACTTTGACCTGATCAAAAAGATCAATGACGGCAACAAGTTCTTTGACGAGAACGACCCGCGCTACACCGCTGCGGCTACCTCGGCTCTGATGGCCGCAGCCCGCAGCCGCTGCGTGCTGGAAGTAAACACCTCCGCCGCCTACCGCGGCTTCCGCAAGGATTATTTTCCCTCGGATGCTATCTTGAAGGAGTGGCTGGTGCTCTCCGGCAACGTGGTCATCACCGCCGATGCCCACGACACCAAGGCCCTGACCTACGGTTTCGAGGAAGCCGCCGCCCACCTGAAAGAGCTTGGCTACACCAAGGTGCAGGTGCTGGGCAAGAACGGCTTTACCCCCTGCGAGCTGTAAAATTTTGTAAAATTGCAATCTTCCTGGCTGTGTTTGAGACGATGCAGCCAGGGAGATCTTTTGCGTTGTATAGGGGGTTATGGTATACTGGGAATATAATTTAGGAATCACGGAGAGAAACATGGAAATAAAAGAATATACTAAATTCAAGGCCGATGAAATTTTGCAGTTGTATACGCAAGTTGGCTGGACCGCGTATACGGAAGATATGCCTGCATTGGAGTGCGGGTACAAAAATTCTCTGCTTGTTTTGGCGGCATATGAAAACGGGGAACTGCTCGGCATTGTGCGGGTGGTGGGCGATGGTACCACCATTGTGCTTGTGCAGGATATTCTGGTGTACCCGGCAAGACAAAGACAGGGCATCGGCACTGCGCTGCTTAAGGCGGTGCTGGAACGATATAAGAATGTTCGACAGGTCCAATTGGTGACGGATAACACGCCTAAAACTGTGGCGTTTTATAAATCACTGGGCTTTCTTAATTTTTCAGAGTTTGGGTGCTGCGGGTTTATGCGGGGGTAGTTGGCAGGTCTATAGAGGAATTTAGGCCCCGAAGGGGTCAATAAGGAGAGCGGTCCAAAAGCGTTAAGAAAATTCAGCACTCCTGCAATTTTTAGCTTTTGGGCCGCTCGACCACATTATTGGGGTTCTTAGGGGCGAGCAGCCCCTAAGCCGGGCCTCCCGCGCTATCGGAAGTAGCGGGCACCTTTTTCGCTTCCTTTTTGGGTGTCCAAAAAGGAAGGCTTAAAGGCAAGATGCCGTTATAAAAGGCCCTGCCGCAAGGTAGGCAGGGCCGCAAAGCCGCGCAAGCAAAAAATTACAAATTTTTCCTATACTCCCTCGGTGTACACCCCACATACCGCAAAAAGCAGCTTCCAAAATGGCTGGGGCTGCTAAAGCCCGTAAACTCCGCCACCTCGGCGATGCTGTACGCCGAATTCTTCAGCAAAATTTCCGCCTGCTGGATGCGGTACTGCATCAAAAACTCCTTGGGCGGCATCCCCAGCATCCGGCGGAAACACCGGCATAACTCGCTGCGGCTGGTCAAGGCCTGCCGGGCCAGCTCTTCCAGGCTGAAATGCTCGCCGTAGTGGGCGTGCATGTAGTTCATGGCGCGCTTCAAGCGTTCCTCGTCCCGTTCCCGCTCCGGGGTCATCGGTTCGGGCGCTTCGCCTTCCTGGCGGCAGAGCAGCAGCCAGATCTGGCTAAGCAAAATTTTTACCTGCAAATGATACAGTGCCGGGTGCTGCGTGTACAGCGCCACAATGGCCCGCAGTGCTTCGCCCACGGCTTGCCCGCCGGGAGCCTGCGCGGTCTCGGCCAGGGTAAGGCAGCGGGGGCCGCTTTTCAGCATCGCCTCAAAGGCCTCCTGATACACCGCACCGTCCGCACTGCCGCTGAGGAACTCCGGGTCCCATATAAAGGCGTACAGCTTGCCGTACCCCTTTTGCACCGGGTAGATCTGGTGCAGCACACCCCGGTTGACGAATATCAATTCGCCGGGGTGCAGATGCACCGTGCGCCCCTCCATCTGGCAGAGGAACTCGCCCTCGATGATCCAGGAGATCTGAATTTCCTCGTGCCAGTGCCAGCAGATGTAACCATTTTTGAAGTCCGAGAAGTCGTCCAGATACACGCCCACCGGGAAATCCACGGTGCCGTGCATCTTAGTCTCCCGCAGAGAACTGTCTACCAGCGTTTCGTTCGCTTTGATCTGTTCCATTTTCCCCCGCCTGTTCAAATTTTGTGTTTGGTACATTTTTGATAGTTTATTGCCCTGTTTTGTTTGTATTTCGTACTTTATCTTTTTATAATAGTACCATGTTGACAGTACAAAGGTCAAGCACTACAGGAGGAAAACGCAATGAATGATATTATGAATCTCTTTTCGCTGAACGGTAAAAACGCTGTGGTCACGGGCGCCAACACCGGCCTGGGCCAGGGCATCTGCGTGGCGCTGGCAGCTGCCGGTGCCCACGTTTTCGGCGTAGCCCGCCGCAGCTGCGACGAGACCGCCGCCAAGATCGCCGCTGAGGGCGGCCAGTTTACCGAGGTCCGCGCCGACCTTTCGGACTTTGCCGCCATCGATTCTATCCTGGAGCAGGTCCACGCCCACGCTGACCGCATCGACATTCTGGTCAACAACGCCGGTATCATCAAGCGGTGCGACGCCATCGACGTCACCCCCGAGAACTGGGACGCCGTCGATTTCCTGAATGAAAAGATGGTGTTCTTCCTCTCGCAAGCCGTTGCCAAACAGTGGGTGGCCGACAAAAAGGGCGGCAAGATCATCAACATTGCGTCGATGCTCAGTTTCCAGGGCGGCATCCGCGTGCCCGCCTACACCAGCAGCAAAAGCGCCGTCATGGGCATGACCAAGGCCCTGGCCAACGAGTGGGCCAAGTACGGCATCAACGTTAACGCCATCGCACCGGGCTACATGGCCACCAACAACACCAACCAGCTGCGCCAGGATGAAGATCGCAGCGAGGAGATCCTAGCCCGCATCCCGGCAGGCCGCTGGGGCACCCCTGCCGATGTGGGCGGCGCGGCCATCTTCCTGGCGTCGGACGCCGCCGCTTACGTGAACGGCTACACCCTGGCCGTGGACGGCGGCTGGCTGGCCCGCTAAAAATTTTATAAAAAAGTTTTCCGCTCGGTGTAACGCCGGGCGGAATTTTTCGGTTTATAGGTGTGTAAGGGCCCTATCGAATACATAAACCGCAAACTCCTGCACACAATGCAGAGTATGAGGGAATTTTTATCATCAGTAGGGAGAACACAACTATGAAACGTATTATTTCCGCTTTTCTTGCTACCGCTGTCTGCACCGCTGCAATGAGCATTGTCTTAACCGCCTGCAGCAGCAAAACGGCCGACTCCTCCACGACTACCCCCGAGAGCACCAGCACTTCTACCGTGACCGAGACCGCCGAGGATGCCGCGGACAACACCCAGATCCCCAGCCCCATCACCGACCGCGCCAGCCTGGACGAGGTGAACGAGGCCATCGGCTCGGCCATGAAGCGCCCCGCCGGCCTGGAGCTGACCGACGAAGCCTGGGCGACCATCGACAACGAAGAGAAGAACCCTATCGGCCAGTACACCTTCGCCTACAACGGCGGCACCTACACGCTGCGCGCCGCCAAGGATACCGGCGATATTTCCGGCGTGTGGGAGAATGGCACGACCTTAGGCAACGGCCGCGAGGGCGATGTGACCGCCATCACCACCGAAAACGGTGGCCTCTGGTCCCGCTGGTTTGACGGCGACATGCAGTACTCGCTGTACGCCGAGGGCGCTGCCATGGACGACTACACCGCCGTGCGCAACGCCATGGCGTAACCTTATTATAATAAACGGGCCGCTGCGCGGGGATTTTTCCCTGTGCGGCGGCCCGTTTGTGTTATTTTGTTGTTGAAACGACGGGGGAGGTGGCGTATAATAGGGGCAATGCAGTTAGTTTGCACTAATTCACGATTTGCCCGCCTAAGGGGAGGGATATGTGATGTTGTTTGACTACCCGCGGGAGCTGCGCACCAACCAGGCGCTGGTGGTGGGCATACACGCCTTTTTTGCTAAACCGGGTATCGCCAGCCCCATTTTCATTGGTGCCAGTGACGGCGGATTGGTGGCGCAGATCTACACCCAGAAGTACCCGAACGAGGTCGGCGGGCTGGTACTGGTCTTCACCGGCGGCATGAACGCAGCTACGCTGAAAACGCTGAAGAAGAAGTATTTCTTTGTCCCCCTCGCGCTATGGTACATGGCCCACTGCAACTACGAAAAGCTGAAGCCGCGCCTGATCCAATCGGGCATGAGCCATCTCCGCAATGAAAGCGCCGAGGAAGCCGCCTACGCGCGGGATATGTTTGAGACGATCTTCAAGAACTTCCAGCAGGCAAAGGACGTACACATCACCGGCCTGCTGGCAGACCTGATGAACCAGACTCCCGTGACCGAGGCGGATTTTAGAGCGCTGAAAGGCCGCATTTTGCTGATTTTTCCTAATCAGGATTTCTTCTCCGACCAGATGCAACAGGACCTCATCAAACTGATGCAGGGCCCGCAGATCGTCTACGTCTCCGGCGGGCATTTGGGCACCGTGCTGAAAGCTGGGGACTATGTGCGGGGAATCAAGAAGTTTTTGGAGGGGATGGAGTAATCATATATCTATTAGCCATTGCGGCAGGTCGTTGCTCACTGCAGCGGCTTTTTTGTTTGCTACAGTTGACGGCACGGTTCCTTTTGTGCTATTGTTGAAGTTATAGGATTATGTATCGCACGTTATTGGAGGTATTTTTTTGCTTGAAAAGATTCAGAAATACGAAACAGAACTTTGGACCGTTCTCTGTGTTCTGTTCTTCAACATCATTGCGCATGGGTATCGTTTCGTCAATCTTATGTTCAACGGTGATTCACTGTTGATCTACCAGACGGATCAGAATTGGAAATATTCGATTGGCCGTATTTTTCAGCCTTTCTATTGGAAGCTGCGCGGCGACCTGGTTGCCCCTATGCTGATTGCCACTTTGGCGGTTTTCTATTTTACGGCAGCCCTTGTTCTGATTGTGCGGATGTTTAAGCTGCAAAACAAACTTCATATTGCGCTGTTATGCGCCTTGTTGGCCGTAAATATTACCACAACCTCTACCTTCGCCACTGATTTTCACGAAGGCGACACCTACATGTTGGCGTTGCTTTGCGCTACCCTTTGCGTAACACTGTTCCGCAAAGCGCACCCGGTTTTGGGCGGTGTTTTCATCTGCCTGTGCTTGGGATTTTATCAGGCTTACCTGCAGTTGGCTATCGGGCTGTTGATTCTACTCTTCATGCAGGACCTTCTGGAGGGAAAAAATCCCTCAAAAGTATTTCTCTCCGGGTTAAAATCTATCGCCATGCTTCTAGGCGGAAGTATCGCTTATACCCTGATCATGCGTGTGCTGCTCCATGTCAAGGGCATTGTGCTTGCCGATCATTACAACGGCTTGACCAATGTAGGCGATTACTCCAATACCAGCATTCCGCGTCTTGTGGTGGATACTTACTTATATGTTATTAAGGAATGGTGGAACCCGCAGACTTTCCGTTCTCGCTTTGTCGGCCTTGCCAATATGGCGCTTCTGCTGGTGGCCGCCGCCACGCTCCTTTGGATTCTTGCCACCAAAATCAAACAGAACAGCACCCGGTTGCTGCTGCTTGTGCTGTTTTTGCTGTTTCCCTTTGGCATCAATGTCGTCTACTTTATCTCCAAAGGCATGGAACATACCCTGATGACCTTCTCCTTTGGCCTGCTTTATCTGCTGGCGGTGCTGTTTCTGCAGGAGCTCCCCCACAACAAGGCACAAAAGTATCTGCGCTATGCCGCTTATGCCGCTATGGGACTTGGCATCTGGTGTAATGTCATCTATGCCAACCAAAGTTATCTGAAAGTTGCTTTGGAAGAAAAAGCAACGGATGCCTTGATGGTCCGCGTGGTTGGCCGTCTGGAACAGACGGAAGGATATGTGCCCGGCGAAACACCGATTGCTGTTGTTGGCCTCTTGCCGACTTCTCCGCTTTACAAAACAATGGATGGTTTTGAGGATGTTCGCGGCCGCACTGCGGATGCCTATACTGTCAGCTGGGAAAACACCTACTACCTCTATATGGAAAATGTTTTAAATTATCCCGTCAAACGCTCCTATCTGACCAAAGATGACCAGGCTGCCGTGGACGCCATGCCGACCTTCCCGGCAGATGGCTGCTGCGCCTTTATCGGTGACACTTTGGTGGTCAAGGTTGGGTCAGTTGTCGTTACAGATTTACAGTAATGCCAATTTTTCCCCATCCAGCACCGCTTTGGTCAGGGTATCCCCCTCATAATGCAGCTCCAGATGGAAAAACGGAGCATCCTTCGCCAGCAGATCGAAGAAAATCTTATCGCCCTGCCAGATGGGCAGATCCTGTACGGCCTGCTTGGGCACCCATTCCAGCGTGCCCTCGCTGCAATCGGTCATAGTGCCGGCAAACTGGGTGCAGGTGTACAGGTGCATCCGCTCGGCTGGCCAGGGGGTACAATAAAAATCCACTATGCCGCGGTAGGCCGGGGCCTGCATCGTCAGGCCGGTCTCCTCGGTCACTTCCCGCATTACGCAGGCAAGGGCATCCTCGCCCGGTTCAAATTTTCCGCCGACGCCGACCCACTTATCGTGGTTGGCGTCGTTTTTCTTTTTTACACGGTGCAGCATCAAATAGCAGCCGTCTTTTTCCAGGTAACACAGGGTCGTCTGCAAAAAATCCATGGGGAGAACTCCTTTCGGCAAAACCGCATAATCCAGCGGTTTTAGCAAATACTACCACAAATCGCAACAAAACCGCAACGGAGGGACGTTTTATGAAAGCAACCGGAATTGTGCGCCGCATCGATGAATTGGGCCGCATCGTCATTCCAAAAGAGATCAGGCGGACGCAGAGGATACGCCAGGGTGATTCCCTTGAAATCTTTACGGCAGCGGACGGCGAGGTCGTTTTTAAAAAGTATTCGCCGCTGTCGGGGCTGGGGTCGCTCTCCAAGGTGTATGCCGAGGTGCTGGCCAAAAGCCTGGGGCGGCCGGTGGTGGTGTGCGACACCCACCAGATCGTAGCGGCTGCCGGGCCGGGCCGGGGAGAGCTGCTGGACCGCGCCATCTCGCCGGAGCTGGAACAACTGCTGGCGGCGCGCAGCATCTACACAGCCCCCGCCGACCGCACCCGCCGCCTGCCGATGCTGGAACGCAGCGAGCGGCCGATTTTATGCGCCGCACCGATCTTAGCACATGGCGACATCGAGGGCGGCGTGCTGCTGCCCGGCACCGGGCGGGACGCCCTGCCGGAGGAAGAAGCCGTACACGCTGTGGCCACGGCGGCCGCCTTTTTGGCCAAGTGGATGGAAGAATAACGCCGCCCCTGCCCTGGCAGTACCCACTGCACAGGGCGGATTTTTTTACGCTTTCCTTATTTATATAGGACGTCCCGGTTAAATCCAGTGTAGTGCCCGGGCCGGGAAAAGTCAAGAAGCTGCGCGGTTTGTGACGAAAGTTGTATTTTGGCCAGAAAAATCGAGTGCCGTGCGAACTATATGATGTTGTATCGTTTATTTTCTATTCACACAGATTTGATCAGTGGTTTTAATTTCAACAACTTCTTTTTGTAAGTTCTCAAAATTTCTTATAGTTTACCGGATAAATGGTGTAAAAAATGGTGTAAAACAGGCTTGTTTATTATGTCGCAATAGCCCGCATATTAGCCGCGACATTTTCGTAAGAAGCATGTGCGTATACGTTTAGCGTCATTTTCACTGAAGCATGTCCCATCAAATACTGTAGACTCTTTATATCCATACCTGCATTTACCATGTTGGTACAGAATGTGTGCCGTAACACATGTGGAGTCAACATCTTTATTGGCACAGCTGGGTTTGTGTCGTTATACGCTTTTTTCAGCCGTGTAAATATGTGGTCAATTTCACAGCGCTCCATAATTCTGCCGTTTGACTTTAAAGCAATAAAGCCGTGACAGCCATCAACAATATTAACAATATTGCTTTTCTGACTTTTTTCAATAAGCTTTTTCAGGCTATTCGACACTTGTGTTGTCATTGGAATATATCGTACACCATATGCTGTTTTTGTAGTCTTAATATGCGGCTTCTTATCCGAGCCACGTACCAGTTGCTTATTTATAAAAATACGATTATTATTGAAGTCTATGTCGTTGATTGTAAGACCCAAAAATTCACTTATTCGCATGCCTGTTCCAAGTAAAACATTGATAAGATCATAATGTTTATACCATGGTGCGGTGTTTCTTATAAAAGCCAGAAGTCCATTTTGTTGCACAAGCGTTAATGGTTCTCGTACTGTGGAATCATTTTGCAAAAAGTCTGATATTCTAAAAGAAAATGGATACCTACGGATAATGTCTTCATTATAGGCCATCATAAATGCGGGCTTTACAATTGTTAAAACAGATTGTATGCTACCATACTTTAAACCACTGTTACAAAGTTCACTAATCCATTTTTGAGCATCTGATGCTTTTACATCGACTATTTTCATATACGCAAAATCAAATTTAGACAACCTATTTGTGCTCACCTTATATGTTTCAGCTGTGCTTTCCTGTATATTTTTCTTTAAACTAAGGTATCTATAAACAAGCTCCAACACGGTGATTTTGCCCGCCGCATAGTCGATTCCGTCATCCAAATTTTTATGAATAACCTTTTCTTTTTCTCTCAGTTCTTTTAAATCGCTTGCATATACACTTTGACGTTTTCCACGAGTATCGGTGTACCGATACATGTAGGTTCCGTCTTTGCGTTGGCTCTCTCCCACTTTAAGGACGCGGCCTTTCGAGTCCTTACGGTTTGCCATGATAACTCTCCTTTCTGTCAGTTAAAAAGAAGAGAGCCTAAAATATGACACTTATATTATATCATATCTAAGCCCTCTTCTTCACGAACTCCCTATTAACAAATGTTTAAATTGAATAACATTCGTCTATGTATTTATCAAATTTTTGCCTTTTAATAAGACGTCTGCTGCCAACCCATAGTACAAATTTACAGTCTCTAGCATCTGTCAACTGTCTAAGTTTGTTTTTGCCTATGTTCGAGTAGGCGGCGGCCTCTTCGATGGTTAGGTTTTGCTTTTCCCAAATTGGGACTTCTTTCAAACAGAATCACTCCTTGTAGGCATAGTCCAGCTCGTGGTAGCCCTGGCAGACATTGATCACTTTGCATTCATCGGTGCGGTAGCCGAACACAATAGTGTTGCCAGAGGCAAGAATAAACGCCGTGTAGTCGTCAGGGGTTTCGCGCTCTTGCTTTTTAAGCCACTTCTTGACGCGCTGGACATCGCTGTTAATATCGGCCTCATCACGGACCTTAGAATCTGGTCCGCCATAATAGTCAAAATCATCGGGGAATTTCTTACTCATTCGGGGCCTCCATATAAATCTCAAAGAAATCGGCCAGTGTCATATTGTTCAGCCGGGCAAGGCCATGGCACACAGCGTCTACATTCTTAGGAGTTGATGTGCCGATTTCTCGCACGCAGTATTCCAGCGGGTTCAGGTAGTTATAGTCGCGCTCTTCCATGAATTGCTGACCGTCATCGTCTTCCTCGATATAGAAAGGCTCGATATTGGAATTAGCCCAGGCGCGTAGTGGTTTGCCATGAAACTTGAACTCATGCTCGAAATAATCCGGGTCGTCCTTGATGTTGGTGTCCTCAGAATAGCGCCACCACTGGCCTGGAAATTTCTCCTGCCACTCATCCTCGGTAAAAGCGTCGTTCAGTTTGTTGAATTCAGATTCAGTGAATTCCCATACAGCAAACGGGTCTGGCCAATAGCTATCCTTAGATGGTGTATAGATATAAGTACAGCGGGCATAGTTAAGGCCAAGTGCATTGACAACGGCTGTAAATCCCCAGCTTGTTATAATTTCAATCATTCGTAGATGCCTCCGCCACTTTATTTCCAAAAGGATCGGGGTTCAGAAATGTCTTTAGCGACTGACTTGCATCGGCTGTATTAACGCTAATTTTTTTCCACCAGTCAGAATCGGAGCCGGGTCCTGTCCAGGAGATCTTACCGGCATCGTTCGTTTCTGTAATCGTGGTCTTTTCGACCAGCTTGCCTTCGGCGTTGTATTTTTCAATTACGGTAGTCTTCATACTTCGGTCACTCTCCAAACTTCACTTTTATCCCATTCAATCAGCTGGTTGATGGTTTTTGGCGTGTAATCATGCAGCATACAGCCTGCATTGATAATGTTGCCGCGGTTATTCGCCAGGCTGAGAGCGTTATCGCGCAGTTCGCCCTTCCACTCATTCAGCCATGTGTTTTCGCGTGTGTTATGTACGTGGCCGCAGAGCATCCAGCAATTGGGGCTGTAGCTGTGGTTGTAGAACATGATAGGGTAGTGGCACAGGATCAGATGGTTGCCGTCATCATTGATCTCGGCATAGCCGCTGATGGATGCGAAGTAGTGCATCATGTCTGAGGTGATTTTGTCGTGATTGCCCTTGATAAGATGGATCTTGCCATGGAGCTGTTCGAGGATCATGGGAGCCTCGTCCGTATTCCAAAACATATCGCCGAGGACATAAACATCATCACGGTCGGTAACGACATCGTTCCAACACTTGATGAGGTCATTATTCATCTGTTCAATGGTCTGATATGGACGCTTATCGAACTGGATAATGTTCCGATGAGAGAAATGCAGGTCTGCGATGTAGTAGTTCACTTGGATTCCTCCTTTTTATCTGCAAAGAAAGTTTTATAATCAAACCAGCGGTCGCTGACAATATTGCCGATGATTTTAATCGTGCTGCCCCAGCCCTTACTGGCGACGCGAATATATTTGCCCTGCATGTCCTCCAGACGCGACACGCCAACTACATCCATGATGCGCATGATGGCCTCCATACCGGCGGCAGAGCCTTCGTAGGTGTCTTTCTCATAGCTGTTGGGATAAATTTTACCAAGGCTATATCCACCGTATACGCAGCCCCAGGCGTCACCCTTGAGTCCAATATTAAGACAAAGGGAGCAATAATCTGCTGACGACAGAGAAACACTTGTGATAAGCGCATTCTCAAGCGTATAACCTTCGTTGACGAGTTCTTTTGCGGTGTATTTTTTCATGAATATTCTCCTTGTTTACATCTCTTGTGCAAGTGCGGCGATACGGGAACGGTAGATATTTTGCAGCTTGACCTCGCCGTAAAAGTCGTTGCCGCGGAATACTTCGCTGAGGCGGCGCATACCATTGTTCTCCCCGGCATAAGCATCCATATCGACCTGGGCTTCATAGTCGCCGTCAATGATAGCGATACAGTCCTCGCCAATACGCTGCAGGGCCAGGCGCATCATCTCGATATCAAGGTTCTGAGCCTCGGTAATATAGACAGCGCAGTTCATGCCGGTGGTATCAAAGCCGCGTAGGTCAGAGAATGGGAGAAGCTGAATCTTATTTTCGTTGAGCAGGCGTTCCAACATCAGCTTATCACCGAGTTTGGCGCCGAGCATATTGCCGATTTGGCTGTCCAGCAGCTTTTCATCACGGGTGCCTGGGTAGAAGCCAAGCTTGGCAGCGCCTGTGGTGGCGCATGGGTTAGTGAATACAATGATTTTGTCGATCTTATGAGATTCCAGCAGCTTGAACATATAGGCCAGTGCCAGATAACTTTTGCCTGTCCCGGCGGGGCCATGGAGCATGGTGATCTTATTGCGGGAGAGACTATCAAGGGCCAGTTTCTGATAGGCATCGCCATTCTTGGCCTTGACGGTATCGAACATGAGCGTTTTGAAAGACTTATACTCGACCGGGACATGCTTATCGCCATCCCAACAGAATATATCGGTCACATTGCCATCCTTATCACGCAGGATCAGATACTGGTTTGTCAGCAGGCAGAAGATATCCGAGGTTGGGTCATTATACAGTTCTGCATGTTCTTGCTCAGTAGGCACGACCTCTTTGTAGCCGGTATATGTATCTGTTGGCAGGATGTCGGAAGTGCTGCACACATCCAGGTGAAAAATATCGTGGGCGATGAGTTTGCAGCAGATATCATCCGTGCAGAATGTGATGGTTGTTGTGCCATTAAACGTATCGGCCACATGCTTTGCTGCGGCGCAAATCTTGGAGTCGGTAGTATCCGGTGCAATGGGTCCGCTGACTGTAATGGCAGGATCAACAGGCCATGCTGGTCCTACATGGACTTCATCGCGCTCATACTCGACCGAGTAGATGCCAGACTCACGGTATTTGTCCAGCAGTTTGGTCATACGACGGGCACGATAGCGAATACTTTCATCTTTGGTGCGACTGGTTTTGATTGATTCCAGCTCGCTGAGGGTGTATGCTGAGATAAAGAAATCTTCATCAAAGGCCGATTCGCCCATATTGAGCAGGGCGCAAGTATCATAAAAGTACAAGAGAATAGATCACCTCATTACATAGTAGGAATCTGACTTTCAAAAATTTAAAGCATTGTTGCACGATAGATAAGGGAAACAATGGACAGAGTTAATGCTATTGCAGAAATTGCTGTAGATACCAAAAAAGCTTTATCTTAGTCATACCAAAACGGTTCGCGTTTATTTTTCTTCATAGAATTGACTCCTATAAGCTGGTGTGTTATATTTAAATCAAATTATTAAAGGAGGCCAACACCCATGGCTAGAACTAAAGGTAGCAAGAACAAATCTAAGACCGCCGCTGTTGATTACGCAGCACAGATTGCCGAAGAACAGGCCGCTAAAGACGCAGCGATTGCTGAATTAGCCGATGCCGAAACTGCCGTAGAAGATTTGATGGCACAATTGGCTGATTTGAAAGAGGCAGTAAAAGCCAAAAAGGCAGATATCAAAATCATTGATAAGGCTATTGCAAAGCTGGAAGCCAAAAAAGCTAAAGCAGATGCTGCCGCCGAGGCAGAAGCTAAGAAAACCGAAGCCCAGGAAATGGTGAGTAAGCTGCTGGCTGAAGGCATGAGCGTTGACGAGATCCTTGAAAAATTGAAGTAACTTATGGGCCGTGCAGGGTGACTTGCGCGGCCTTTTTATTCGTCGATGCAAAGGTAAACGGTGTTGTCGCCGACATATTGAGAATCCACAGCGGCAATATTGTAATCGCCGCTGTTTGTCTCGATAACGACATGCGTATCCAGTTCGCCCTTATCGAGCAGTTCATGGATTAATTCGCGTATTGTCATAACTGATTACGGCCCCTCATTTCATAGTGCTGGATAAATGAACAAGACTTTAGTGTGTTAGTGTTTACAGCAAATCCAATCGGAATATAGCCGTATTCACATAAGATAGCGGCATCTTCTAATCTAAGAGGCTCATCAACAAGGACGACTTTTGATGGTGTAAATTCCTTACGTCCACGCAGAAATTGAATAGCTCTCATTGTAACGACATCGACTTCGCTAAAGCCGTATCTTTTACTGTCCTGTCTTAGTTGTTCGGCGCGGCTTTCGATATTTACAACAATAGGCAAATTGTACTCACTGGCTAGTTTCAGGACCAGATAGCTTTTGCCAAAACCTCGGCCGCCAAACAGCGTATTTGGCATACAATAAATACAAGACTTTTTGTCTTTGATGTTTTTATGCAGGATTTTCTCGAAGACTTTTTGCTCAACACGTTGGCTGTAAGTAAGCAGCTCCATTAAGTGTTTATTAGCCAGAACGTAATCTTCTGCATTACGGATTTTATCTATATTCATATGTCTAACAACCCCATACCCACCCGCGCTGCTGCGCTGACCTTATGTAGTTTAGTCTACTGCCACCATCGTATAGATCGTGTTCAGGGTTTTAAAACGGAACTGGGTTTTGCCATCTTCTCCGACCTCGGGGAGCCCGATCTCGACCAGCGGACTGGTGGTGACATAGCCGGTTTTATTGCGGCCCATGAAGTCTTTAAGATAAGGCATGATGACGCTGCGGCCAACGCCGACGAAGGACAGGCAGGTATAAGTGCTGCCAATACGGATAGGGTAGCGGCCATCGGTACGGGTCTCGCCAGCCTTATGATCAGGACCATCATTGGCGTACTGGGCGTTGGTCAGTTTCCAGTTGCGGGAAATATCATTGATAATCTTTGTACAATCAGTCATGGAGTAAATAAAGCCTCACTTTTTTAAAAATAGTCGTAAAACATCTTCGTCCATAGCGACGCCAATAGTCTCTCGCAAGAAGATGACGAGATCGTCGTAGGATAGATTCTCCTTGTAAAAATCGAATCCATATTTACTTGGAGAACATTCAGTGTAAGAGACTTTTATTTGAACAGGCGTTTTGAAGTTTTTTTCGTCAAAATCCCAGCTGGTATGCAGCCCATAGATTGAGACGTGTGGACCTTTAACTTTGCCAAAAAATGTGTGTGTTGTTCTTGTGTAGTCGAAAAAGCAAGACGTATAACTGTACAGGTCTTTGAGTTCTCTTATAACGCCAAAAAGGTCCCAAAATGTTTCGCAGTTATAAGTGCCTGGATGTACGTCATTTTCTGTAAACAAGTACCTATCTGCGATATCTTCTTGTTCTTTGCCGTAAATAAGCGTGTACTTGACATAGTAAAGTTTGTGCATTGTTATTTCCCCGTAGATCCAAAGCCAGCCGAGCCACGCTCGGTTTCATCAAGATGGTCCACTTGCTTAAAGGTGACATAATCAACAGGCATGACAAGCAGCTGGGTAATCTTTTGACCGGCTTCGATATGAACATCGGCATCACCAAGGTTATAGAGTTTAACAACGATGCTGCCATTGTACGGCTCGTCGATGACACCTGTGGACACCAGATTGTGTTTTACATTCAGGCCGCTTTTGCTTTTGAGCAGGCCGACACGATTGGGCGGCAGGGCGATATGTACGCCGGTATCAAAGGTGGCACTGCCATGGGCTGGCACAACTTTATCCTCGCGGCTGCGCAGGTCTGCACCGGCATCCGTAGAATGGGCACGTTCCGGCATAAAAGCGCCGGAGTCAAGCATGATATCCATAAACATTTAGGACTCCTTTAATCAATATCGGCAATGCTCTCAACGAAGCAGTTGTAGTAGGTATAACGTTTGCCATCATAATCGAACAGAATATAGCCGCCGTCGTTGTCTTCGATATCAATATGCCCGGTGTATTGGGCGATAACTTGGCCATCTGCAGTGTAAACCGTGACGGTGCGATTCAGCCCATTACCAAACTCAGCCTTTTGGTCTGTCATTGAACGAATACCAGAGGCTGTATTATTGCAATACCAATGGCCGCAAAACCAAGTGGTTGCAATAAGAGCAATAGTACCTACAACAAAAAAGATGTCGGAATTAGCAGGCGGGTCGATATAAAAGTACAGTAACATTGCACCGACTAAGAGACTGATTGAGATGAAAAGACATACAACAATTGTTCCAATAGTCATTTAGGGCTCCTTATACAAAATAATTTCGTTGGCCTTGCGGGAAGCTTGTACATCAATAACCTGCTGATTGCTGGAGCCGCACCATTTGAGACTGAGGTCACGTTTTGTGATGTCAAAGGGACCTGCAACGCAGACATCAATGTAGTCCATGATTGGTAGATCTTTAACATGTTCCCACTCATAGCCGGTCCAAAGCCAGATTGTTTTGTCTGGGTGGATGTTCTTTATAACGATGCATAAGTCCGTAATAGTCTCTCTGTGCCCATTATAGACAGTAAGCGGCTCGCCACCAAGTATAGATAGACCTTGTATGTGGGGGCTATTGAGACTACGACTGATTTCGACGAAAGTATCATATGTAAATTCTTTACCACCACTGAAATCCCAAGTGTCCGCATTAAAGCAACCCACACAATGAATATCGCATCCTTGCGCAAAGAAGCTTGTGCGGATGCCAGGGCCATTGGCAATGTCGAAATACTTGATTTTTGCATAGTTCATTAGTCCATCCCCACATGATATACGCGATCGTGGATGTCTGCGGCGCGACCGTCGTTGAACGGATTTGTAGAGATATATCCACAAATGCGGAGCGCGATATTCATTTTCTCAAAATCATCATTGCCACAGTTTGGACAATGGAACTTTAGGTCATTGCCCATCTTGATGTCGGTGCAGCCGCAGATGTAGCAGTAGCTGGTCATCGTATTGATTTCTGCATACATGATGGTGTTGTAGATGTGTTTAATGATTTCCAGAACAGCATCGATGTTCTTGGTCATGTTCGGGGTCTCCACGTAACTGATTGCCCCTCCAAGACTGTAATGTTGAAATTCACTCTCGACTGTCAATTTGGTAAAAGCATCTACAGGTTGAGATGGCGTAATGTGATAGCTATTGGTCACATAATCCTTGTCAGTAATTCCGGGAACGACACCGAAGCGTTTCTGCAGACACTTGGCAAACTTAAATGTAGTCGATTCGATTGGGCTGCCGTAAAGACTAAATCCAATATGAGTCTGTCGTTTCCATTCATCACAGGCTCCACTCAGATGCTGCATGACCTGGATACCGAAATCATGACCTTCTTTTTCGAGCTGGCTCTTACCAGTCATATACTTGATACATTCATACAAGCCAGCGTACCCAAGGCTGATAGAGCTGTAATCGTTATAGAGCAGCTTATCAATGGTCTCGCCTGGAGCCAGACGAGCATAGGCACCATGCTGCCAGAGAATAGGAGCGACATCAGATTTTGTACCCTTGAGAGAGTTATGACGAATCATCAGTGCGCGATAGCACAGCTCCAGACGCTCATCAAAGACTTTCCAGAACTTATCAAAGTCGCCGCCGCTGGACAGGGCAATATCGGGTAGGTTAATGGTGACCACACCTTGATTAAAGCGGCCATAAAATTTGGGGGCTCCATCATTATCGTAGTAAGGCATCAAGAACGAACGACAGCCCATACAAGGGAATACATTACCGTCCTTTTCCTGACGCATGATCTTGGCACTAATGTAGTCCGGGACAAGACGTTTGGAAGTACATTCGGCGGCCAGTTTGGTAAGGTAGTAATACTGCGAATTTTCGTGAATATTATCCTCATCCAGAACATAAAGAATTTTAGGGAAGGCTGTAGTAACAGGTACGCCTTGTTCGTTTTTGACGCTCTCAATGCGTTGACGAAGAACTTCCTCAATAAGCATAGCCAGGTCGTCTCGCGGCTGCCCAGCTGGGACTTCATCCAAATAAGCGAACACAGAAGTAAATGGAGCCTGACCATTGGTAGTGCTCATGGTGATAAGCTGATACTGGATAGTCTGCACACCATCTTTAATTTCTGCACGGAGGCGTTTCTCGGCAATATCATTGATATAACGCTGCAAATCGTTTTTGCTGATTGGGCCATCGTCAAAATCCATAGGAATAGAAGCTATTTCGTTTTCTACCTCTTTGCGGATTTTCTGACGGCTGACATCAATGAACGGAGAAATATGAGCCAGGCTGATCGTGTTGCCGCCATACTGGCTGGATGCTACCTGTGTAATGATCTGCGTTGTTACAGTACAGGCAGTGCGGAAGGATTTTGGCCTTTCAATCAGAGTTTTGCTGATAACTGTACCATTTTGGAGCATGTCGCCCAGGTTAATAAGGCAGCAATTCGTCATCGGCATGACAGGAGAGTAGTCCGAATCATGGAAATGGATGATACCTGCTTTATGCGCCTCAGCAATATCTTTTGGCAGGACGACATCAGTTGCCAATTCACGGCAAGTGAAACCTGCCAGATAGTCACGCATGGTTGGAATGATACGAGTATCCTTGTTGGAGTTTTCCTTTTTGGACTCCTCATCCTCGCCAGCTACGAGACGGTGCAGATCATTATAGCGGCGCATCTGATCTGCCGTAGCGTCACGGCGCTTGGCATGAGCATCACGATAGATGATATAGGCACGGGCGACATCCTTGCGGGAACTGCACATAAGGCTGCTCTCGACCAAATCTTGGATTTCCTCGACAGACTTGTTCGTATTCAACATTTGAATCCGATTGGCAACTTTTTCGGCTAATTCCTTATCAACACCTACATCTGTATCGGCCATGGCTTTTTCGATGGCGATTACGATTTTGTCCTTATCAAAAGGGACAGTGGAGCCATCGCGTTTGATTACCTTTTCCATAGCCCCTCCTTACTTCGTCCCGGCGGATACGGTGTCGTCTACCATTGCGTCGGATACATCAATGACCTGGTCCTGCTTTTCCAGAAGTTCAATTTCACGATTTAAATAGAACAGTGCCTTTTTAAGATCCTGCGTAGCAGAATTACCGTCCTTTTTACCGGCACGGCTGATGTACTTGACGGTGTTGCCGAGGTGGAAGCCGAGATTCCAAGCCTCGATTACCTTGATGGCCTCATACGGGTCATCGGCACCGCCGTAATAAATGGGGTGTTGAACGTTCCGATCAACATCATTAGAAAGTGTTTTTGCCATAAAGACCTCCTTTATGCGTATAGGAAACAACTGAGGACCCAACCGAAGAAGAGTCCGAACAGGGGTGGGATAAACTCGCTGGCAGCTGCCATAATGGCGAAGTACACGGAATCCGGCATGTTGTATTTATCGGCATCCGTAAAATCGCCGTCTATCATCTTGTGCAGATAATTAGCGCATGGGTCATTTAACTCGATGCGGCCAAAATTCGTGCGCAGCATCTGGAACGCGAATACCAGGCAATAGCCCTGCAGCCAGGTGATGGTATGAAACCCGGCCAGCGAGACAAACCAGTTCCAATACTGGGCAATGACATAGCCCCACAGTGGGATGGACAGAATCATAATGCCGAGCCAGATAGCCTTATACTTAGCCCGGTGGCCGATTACTTTTACATCATCCCGCAGTTTGACCTTGAGGGCTTCATACTCTAAGTAGAGTTTTGCGGTTTCCGGGTCCATGGTATCGGCAACATTATCAATGTAAGATTGTTCTTCCGGGGTCATTCAGTCACCTCAATATCATTAAAGATTTCAGGATAGACTTCCTGCAGTTCGTGCAGGACGGGGATCATCAGTTCTCGGATAGCAGGGTGGGCATCCTTGGCGGTGCGCAGGCGCAGGACCTCATGCCACTCGCGCAGGTTCCAGGTACAGACGATCTCGGTTTTTAGGCACAAGGGCAGGACATCACGAGCTTGTTCCGGGGTGGCACCATTTTTCAGCATGTCCAAATAATACTGTTCCGCTTGCCAACAAGCATCTACCACATCTTTCATCACGATTCCTGTATAACCGTGGTTGATGATTGTAATTCCGTTATCGAATTTATCCTTGCTGTAATTGCAGTAGCGGGTGGACTCCTGCGCGTAGGAACCGATGCGATGACGGACGATCTCATTGGCGACACCGCGGTCTGTGATGAATTTGATAGACAGGCTGATATGTTCGATCATGGCATAGTGGTGGTTCTTACAGAGCATTGCGACCATTTTTGCATCACTGCCCGGCTTGATGGCACCCTCGCTTTTATAGCAGGTACGGGCGATCTGCTCGATACGCGGGAGCGTTACATCACGGTTGAGCGGCGTGATCCACTCATGGGATTGCTGTACGATTTTCAATCTTCGATCTCCTCTTTTCTGGGTTTATAACAGGTACATGTTACTGGGTAGCTATACTGGTCGTATTCTAATGGGCAAGACTTAGTTGCTACGCGGAGGCCATTATCGTCAATGGCAATACAGTGTTCGCATGTAGTACACATGTCCGTTCCGGTTTTATCTCCCTTTTTATAGGTAAGCATCTCAAACAGGAGACGGCCTATAACAGCGCCAGAAAAGCATAGAGTCAAACTTAGAATCAGTTCCATGCTCACTTCTCCTTGATATAGTTCTTACATGGTTCCCGGCGGGCGAAAGCTTGGCGCTGGGCAGGGGATAGGTCATTATAATTAAAAGTGCGAACCGGCTTACAGTTGGCATCGTAGGCACGGCACATCACGTTAAGTTCTTCGCGAGAGCGCTCCTTACGATTCAGTTCGCGGTGGTTTAGAAATGCCAAGTGAGGAATCACTCCTTTATCTTTTGGTAGACAGTATAGGCGTGGCCTTTTAAATCGATAGGTAGAAAAATAAGGCGGCCAGCCAACAGGACGAAGTAGCCGATTTGAAGACTGGTACAGACCTCGTAATCATGACCGCACAGGAGGGCGATGCCGGTATCGGGGTAGTCCTCGTTCATATGTACCATATCAATGGGCTTAGGTTTTCTTGGAAACATCCGGGGCGAAAACCTCCTTATCAAAATTTGGGTCTTTACTGGTCTTGGTCTTTTTCCAGGCTGTGCCATCCGGCATGAATAACGAAAATGAACCCGGCGGGTTGGTTTCTGTTACGATAGCCAAGATCTCCTTGGTACCGTTTGACTTAGTGCGGAAATATTGCAGGCAGACCCGCTGGCCTTTGGGCGGCTTAAACTCTTTCATGGTCAGATCTCCTTGAGAGCCTCGATCATCTCGCGGTAGAGAACATCATAGATGAGCCTGGCCGTGGTATCTGGATGGCACATGAGAATTTGACTGTCATAGCGAGCCATCCAGGTGGTCATACTTGCCGTCAGAGCGTTAGGTTTCATCTGACTGCGGTACTGGCCGGTGTAAGCTTTTTCCCAAGTGGCTTGTTCTACCAGCAAATAGAGTTTGGCATCTGCGGCCTGGGCACGCTCGAACTCACGCTTGAAGCGGTCGCGGCTGGTGGATAGATTGCCAGCCAATTCGGTCAAATTCTGTTTACGCTCAATACAGGCTTTATCGGCCAGACTGAACGTGACACCGCTTGGTAGCTCACATTGAGCGGAATAATCGCCAAAGTCCAATTTGGTTTTTAGTACCGGGCAGCCAAATTTGCAGATACGAGCACGGTACTTTTCGGTATCATGCTCACGGCTATCTACCAGGATGGTGAAGCTTTTGAGACAGTCTTTTACGGATTGTGAATCGATAAAATCACCTCCTATCCAACCTGGTATAGTGCATAGGTCAGCACGCCAAGGGCGGCGATCTGAACGAGCGATGCAATGATGATGACTGCGTTGCGCTCAGTATGATGCTGCCAGATGAAGCTGCCAATGATCATGGCCAGGCCAATAATGACGCATAGATTACTAAAAATAAAATCACCTCACGTGAGAATACTTCGTTAAAAAGGTTTGAAAGTCGGTTACACTTTGAACCCAAGTCTCGCCGTCTTTGCTCCACTTGCCCTCGGTTTTAGTATCCAGGACTTTGATGATTTCGCCTGGCTCGACGGGATTATTTTCCATAGTAGCCGGACGGATCTTATAAGTGATGGTTTCGCCGGAACAAAGCTGATAGAGGGTGATGTTCTTGTTTTTGTACTTGCCCTCGATAGCGGTGACGTAGTGATAGGTGGTAGCGAGGCGGGGGTTGGTGTATTGGAGGTAGCCGAGGTAGTCACTTTGCGCTTTTAGAATCTGCGTGACGCGAAGCTTTTCATCCGGCATGTCGTTCCAGATTTCTTGCAATGCCGCATCACAATCGAAATTCTTATAAGTTTTAAGCTTGTCTGTTGTCTCTGAATATTTCTTTATGTATTCGATATAGGGAGAATCAGCATCCTTTGGAAACTGTGTACGCCCATACAGCTGATTGCAGGCATCAATAAATTTAAGAATTTTGTTGCCGCCAGCAAACGGCGAGAAGTAATCCAGCAGAACAAGCGTTTCGATTTTGGCGGAATTCAGACTGCGAGTATGCGACATTTCTTTCCAGAGAGAATAAAAATCGTTATACTTGCCGGTTTGATACAGCTTGTACAGGTCATTGGCGCAGCCCTGACTTAGCCCCTTGATGGACAGCAGGGAAGGATCAATAGCGTGATTGGCTTTATCGGCAGTGAATTTACGATTATCATGCCCCCATTGGATTGGTCCCTCATGGATACCAAAGCCGCGAAGCATTTCGGATTTTAGGGAAGAGACTTTATCCTTTTTGCCCTTGTTGGAGAAATGCTGGAGACAGACCTCGTAAAACTCGTATGGATAGATAGCCTTTTGCCAGGCGTTATAGAGGGAATCATAGGCCATACAGCAGCTATGGCTGGCATTAAATGAATACGCCGTCGCATCACTGATGATTTGCCATATCTCACCGGATACTTCTTCTGGAGTTTTGCCATCTGGACACTGCCCTTTGAGTTTTTCGCACATGCCAGCAATGAATTGACTTTTTAGTGGACGAACTTTTTCTGGGTGTTTTTTGGCAATATCCTTGATAATTCCATAGCAACGATCCATTGGGAACCCAGCGAAATTAAGGACAGACATTAACTGCTCTTGTGTAAGGATGAAACTATAAGGGAATTCTTGTGTTTGGAGAATGTCATCCAACGCTGGAATACCATAAGAAAATGGCTCACGACTTTCAAATTTTGAGTACATGGACTTGAATCCGGGGCGAATAGCAGCAATAAAATTAGCCAATTCCGAAACATTTTTAGGCTTATAGCGCAGAAGTTTTTGCGTTGTAGATGCACGTTCGCATTGGTTTACACCACAGGTCAAACCTTTAGAATAAATATTCCAGACGTCTGGATTATTTTTTACGGCATCAGATAGCTCATCCACTGTCAGTGGTTTCATACCAATGCGCTTGAAAATAGCATCCGTAAGAGCGACCGTATCAACAATCAGCCAGTCATTTTTAAGGAACTTGTATTTTTCTGCAACAGCACCATCAACAACGGTGGTGATATATTCCTTCTTGGTCGTCTCGCTCTTACATTTAATGAGGCCAATTTGCCGCCGAATAGATCCCGCATAAAGCATATAAGCACAAGGGGCTTTGGATTTGGAAACGATCAATCCCCAGTAAACTTCGCTTTTTTTGACGAGATCTTGATATTCAGGATCAACATAATCATAGATGTTAATTTCGTCTTTTTCGTCATCGTCAGCGTATTTCATGGCCAAGTCATATTTATCAATCTGGTCACTGATTTTGTTTGCAATTTCAAAATCCAGCTTTTTGGCACGGGCATACATTTTAAATGCTGCCTTCTTTTTCATGGTGCCAAAGGCGATCATGGGATAAGCGTGGTCTGCACCTAAAATTTCACGCTGGGCACGCTCAAATGGCTCCTGAGCATTGATGTTCTGGTCGATATCTGGAAGGCTATTCGTTTGAATAATTCGAGTTGTAGACAAGAATCGTTCTGGATATAGTTTGATGGGACTTTTGAAACGATCGACCTTACTGAATCCGCAGAGCGTATTGGTAAAATAACTCACGGCAGAACCACGGCCAGTGTTGGTAATAATGCCGCCATATTCGATACCACGCTTAACGATTTCATAGTCCATCAAAGGATAGTCCACCATGCCGGTATCTTTGTAAGTGTAGACTTCCATTTTGACGCCATCATAATAGCGCTGATAATCTTCCGGCGGAACATGCTGCATATACTCGCGGAATTTTTTGCTGATGAGTTTATTGTAAATATGGAATTTTTCGTCTGGTGTTTTATCCGGGTAGATGCTGGGAAGCTTACGATTGGTCTCAAAAACCTCGCTTTGGTAATCCTCGAAATCGCAAATTAAGTCGGTGTTTTTGATTGCTTTATCTACATCATCAGCAGAAATGATACCCTGTTCGGCAAAACGTTTGCGGACTGTATCTTCATCTGGGTAGTCCATATACCAACCGTCCTCATCATCGTAATGAGTATTGCTGGCGGCAAGCAGCTCGTCACGTTCAATCGCCTGTTCAGGATAGATGTAATGACTATCGAGTCCGACAATCATCTGGATACCGTATTTTTTAGACAGCTCCAGGATGTGAGCGTTGAGCTGCTTTTGCTTATCCGTATTGTGTGCCTGGATTTCCAGCATGAAATTATCTTTGAAATGGTTATGTAATTTGAGCACCAGATCATCGACATATTCAAGCTCATATTGCCAGAATGCAACACAGGCGGAAGTTACAAACACATCATTCTGCGGTAGAGAAAACAAAAGTTCTTCATCCAGACGGGGGCGGTAGTAGTAGCCATCCTCATTGGCCGTAGACAGAACGTCGTTGATACTCTCGCGGCCATTTTCGTTTTTGGCAAGTAATACGATATGGCAGTTCTGCTTATCTTTTTCGTGCCGGTCTTTGACCCAGTAGGCTTCGGTGCCAAAGATAAATTTAAGACCGTATTTGATAGCGGTTTCGCGGCATTCGTGATATTTGCCTTGCCAGCCATGTTCAAGAGAACAGAGGATCTTCTGATTAAGTTCTACAGCGCGTTTGGCATATTGCTCGTATGTTGCAGGGGAATCAGGAGTATAAATATTGGAACAGCAGGTGTGCTTATGGTAATTCTGAATAGTATCACCTCCGCTTTTCGTAATATTTGGCGGCCTCAGTCCTTGTGCGCTGGACGATTTTATCCGTCTCTTTGACATCGCGGCCGGAAGCACATTTAACGCATTTGATACGCCAGTTGCTTTGGCCAGTATAGTGGCGCTCGAAATGGCCGTAACCAACGGGGACAAATTTACCGCAGCAGTAGCAGTAACCTGGGAATTTATTGCGGGCCAATGGTAATCACATCCTTATCGTTTTTTCTTGAAGTTCATCGCATCAGTTACTTCCTCTGCAATTTCCTCTGCAATTTTGTCAAAGAACTGTTTGGCAAATTCATCGACAGTAACATTTCCGGTAAGAATATCACATGGATTCAATATTTTATGCTTGTCCATAGAGTTCCTCGAAACTAACAGTCGGCTCTACTGTAGTTACTGGCATGTTCCGTGCAAGGAAGTAATCGACAGCGTTTAGCGGCATGATATAAGGATCTCCGCCATTAAATTTTGGATACAAGTAGATATATTCAGGGTCCAGCGTACCAGCAGCCATATAGCCGTACTCTCTGCAGAAGCCTTGCAGTTTATCAATCAAGGCGTCCTTTTCAGCTTTTGAAAGTGTCATACAATTCCTCAAAATCGATAGTTGTGGATTGCAAAGTTTCTGACTGCGCATAGTCGCTTATATCAGGCTGCACGAACCAAGCTGTCTCGCATTTATTACCAGAATTATCTTGAATAAAAACAGGGCCATACAATGGTAGGTCGTAATAACCACCGTATCGATCACAATACCAGTCCAGATAATGTTTGACTTCAATAAACCGTTTGGTCGTGCTAATAATGATTTTCTTTTTGAATATTTTTTTATCCTGTTCTGCGATGCTATTATTCATGTTTATAAAGCTCCTCGAAACCAATCGTTGGTTCAGATGGCTGTATAGCTTCTTGTCCACAGTCGCACAACTCAAGAAGCTGGTCATAGATACCTAGTTCCTTGAGTTTTTCAACGAGATTGTCCGGCCATTTCATACACAGGTCATTCCATTCAGGATCGGTATTATCAAACGAGGTCATTGGGTACTCCCATACAAATCATCGAAGCTAATGGTTGGAACTGTTGGCTCGATACTCACCATAGACTGGCCAGGCTTTTCATCCATATGCGCTGCAAACATTCCCATCATTGCTGTCAAAGATTTTCCGCATGCTCTGCCGCCGTTAATCATTTTGGTATATTTAAGTTCCGTGTCATCGACTACAGAAATATGACTTCCATTTCTGAAGTAATAATCACGCGGCCAATGGCGACCAGCATCAACAAACCATCTATCGTATCCTGGGTAAGCCTTATCAAGAGCCTTGATAATGCTTTCGTATTTGGTTTCGGCTATATCATTCCATTCCATTAGAACAGCTCCTCTTCGTCGTCCGGCTTGGATGTATTTGCAGCCAGACGGTCGTTTATGCATCCATTGTTGATATATTTTTCATTACGAGCATATTGTTTAAAATATTTTTGTTCGGCTTTTAATCTGGCATCTCTTGCATCTTCAAAAGAATCAAATGTTCCAAGGCGAATTACATTGCGATTGACACTTATATGCGCGACATATTTTTTATCCTTTTTACGAAACGTGACGCCTTTACACCCACTCGTGTTATTCTTGTATATTTTACTGTTCATTTTATTTTGAGACATAGTGGCTACACGTAGATTTTCTTTTCGATTATCGAATGGATTCCCATTTATATGATCAACTATTTGATTTTCCGATGTAAATAATCCATGTTCACGCATTATATACTGATGCATTAAAACCAGTTTTTTAGAAATAACACATTCATTGTTATCCTTTGTACTAATACTTGTACGCATGTATTTATATTTCATCGAATACCATGTGTGCTGTTTTAACAAGTTGTAGTCTTCTTTATCAAACATAAATAGATCGTTATTATTTGATGCATAGCCTATTCCGTATTCGTAAGAATCTAAATCATACTTGTTAAATTTTTTATGTGCTCCAGTTTGCTTATGCACTATTTCTCGAAAATAGCAACCACATGAAGTTGAACGTCCTGATGTTAAACTTGTACGTAGTATGGTGTGATGTTCTCTCTCTGCCTCTGGTTTTGATAACTGACAATCACAAACGCAATCATAAACCGTGGTACGGTGTTTCGCCCTATACGGAAGCAACTTTATCACATTCCAACGCCCAAACTTTTGCCCAGATAAATCTATTACTTTTCCCATATATCGACCTCTTATCAAAATAAACTGTCATCAGAATTACAGTTGTTAGAGGCTGTACGGTCATAATAATCTTTAATATATGGGCAAGTTCTTCTGTGATTACATAATTGTCCACAAAAAAATTGATTGTCCTTGCCGATCTCACACGGCTCCCACGGATGCTCTTTGTCGTGCGGCAGGCTTTCGTACAGGTCAGCCGTTTTATTGATGTAATCGAGCGCTTCCTGTTTAAGCTCCTCGGTGTATGGATAGTTGCGTACATAGGGCTTGATGGAAAACTGCTCACGAACGGCGGCTGGGAATTGGTCGCCGAGAATATTCGTTTTGGAAAACTCCATCATAGCCATCTCGATATCGGCTTCGTCCATGCCGGATTCGCGGCAGGCGGACTCGACAGCATCCTTGATAGTGGCATAGATCTTGGAGCGGTTGACGATACGTGTGAGCGGTGTTTTGGCTTTGCTGCGCTTGGTAGCGTACCAGTTGAAGTTGATAACCACATATTTAAGCATGATCCAGGCGGTGGACTTGACTTTGTAACCGGCCTGTTCGAGAGCCATGCCGTAGACGATTAACTGACGACCATGTTCAAGTAAGTTTTCCTGTGTGAATTGGCTTGAAGTTTTCCAATCTAAAACACTGACCGTACCGTCATCGTTATGTCTGAGAAGATCAATATAACCTTGTAGAGCACGATTCTCGTTTACACGAAGAATAAGCAGCTGCTCGGTTTCAAATTTGCCGTTTGGAGGATAGAATGTTTTGCAGAAGTTGGTCATATCGGCGACCCATTTATCGCGGATGCTTGTACCGCCGCGAAAATCATGCGGGAAGTCGAGGCCGAGCATTTCAAGGTTGTCCAGCTCAGAATTAAGCGAGGGCAAAAGGTCAGCTGTAGTGCCTGTGCCATCAATAATATTTTGAAGGCAGTCATGGATTTTGCCGCCCAAAACACCGTAGCAACCATTGATGCCGCGGTCGTGCAGTATGTAAGTTCGCCAAGACTGATATAGGCATTGGTTAATGCAATTGAGCTTGGATATGGAATATATTTGGACCCCTTGATCATAAAGTTCCTGGAGTCTTGGATCTTTGGCTCTTTCAGCCATCTAACCACCTCACTTTCGTTTTCATTATTTCGATATAGGCTTCACGGCCGAGGTCTGCCGGGTTTGCCTTACTGCCCTTGGGGATGATCTCGCCATCAGCGTCCCATACATAGCCGACCTTGTTTTTAAGGATCTGGTTATTCTGGATGAGCTTTTTGGCTTCCTCGCGGACGGCTTCTTCCTCAAGACCTTCGTCCAGGGCAAGAATGACCCGCTTGGGCTGCATGGAATTGATCATGGCCGCCTGGGCTTTGGAGACATGACAGCCGCACAGGCCAAGTGCGAGGCCGCAGCCTATGGAGTGCATCTGCATGGGGGCCTTTTCACTCTCATACAAGAACACACTTCGGCGCTCGACAATGTGCTGGTAGTTATGCTGCAAGCCGAAGAGTGTCTTACTGCGGGAGCATGCAACGATAGGGAGCCAGCGATCCTCGTGCGGGCAGTCAGGGTCATTGCTGCGCCCCATAATGCCGCAGAGTTCGCCGTTAAAGTTTCGTTCCGGCACGGTAATACGATTGGACGTATCATCATAGCCGACCTGGAACAGCTCCTGAGTCTTATAATCAATACCGCTGCGGAAAAACTGGGTGTTCAGCTTGCCGAGATAGGGTTCTAAGGCTTCCTCCGGGATAGAGGGAACATCAAAATCGTTCTCATCATCCGGCATCAGAGCCAGATAAAAACCGTGAAACGGATATCTTGTTTTGATAGAGAGAGCACCTTCGTCCAGCCCTAAGACCGTGGCAGCGAGCTTGAGGCTATCTGGGAAAGTGCAGTGTAACCGTTTCATGATCAGGGTAAAAATGTCGCCCCGGTCATTGGTAGAGAAGCAGTAGAAGCGCAGTGTCTCCACGTCCAGGACCATAGAGGTAGGATTTTGGCCCTCGGAACGGGAGAAACGGAACTGGCGCTTGGTAGGATTGTAGGATATGGGAAAGTATTCAAGCGTTTCTAGAATGGTAAAGACCTTATCCTCGTCGCCTGCGATTTCCTGATGGAGAAGTGCCGCGTTCATGTGGCAGCACCTCCTTTAACGCGCCAGGGCAATGTGGTCGTCCCGGATTTTGCAGTAACCGATTTCGCGCCAGCGGTTCCAGGTGAAATCAACTTCATAGAGGAACTGCTGATTATCCTCGTCGTTACGGGTTTTATCCAGAAAGGCGACTATGTACTTTTTGGTTTTATCGAGAGTGATCGGAGTGGTGAACTTTTCCCAGGTGCCATCGGCGTTTTTACCGCGGGTATAGGCGCGGCAATCGTAACGCTCGCCGGTATATTCATCCTCCCAGAGAGGACGCATATAGAGCATCTCGGAAAAGACCTCTTTGATCTGTTTGGAGTTGGAGAGGCAGGTAGCATCCAGGAAGCGTTTATCCTTGGCATACAGGGCCAACTGGTAAGTACAGACAACGGCCACATTCTCCCGGCTGGCAGTCTGGAAGACTTTGCGGCTGGCCTGCAATAGCTGGCGGTACATCTCCATATTGGAATCATCATCCGATTTCATTGTGTCCCAGAGGAACAGCTGAAAATCGAGCTTGGAATATTTGCGAATGGTTTTGCAGACGCGGGCGGTATCGTTATCAAACATTTTAACGAACTTGATATTGCCCTTATATTTCTGCTGCGTGATCTCAGCAGCCTTGGCAAGAATTTCATTTTGCTCTTGGCTGAAGTTGCCGGTTTTAAGGCGCTTGCGGGTCAGCTTCCAGTAATTGAGATCATGCGTGAGTACATGGACAAGCTGGAGCTGCTTATAGGCTTGGATCTGCATCTCGTTGGAGATGATGCAGCACTTGATGCCGGACTCGGCCATAGGAAGGATAAGATTCTCGAACACGAAGCTGGTTTTGCCGGTGCCGGAGAAGCCGCCGAACATAGTCAAATCGCCTTTGGGGATGCCCAGGGTAGCATAATTCATGCGCGGGCAGTTTTTGCCGTAGGGAAGCCCCTGGGATGTGCCCTTGTTCAGCTCGGAAATGAACGAGTTATCGCAGTAGACATCCTCGACTTTCATATCCTTGGCAGTGCTGATGCTGATTTTATTGAGTTCCAGATCAAAGTAATCATAGACATCGGCACTGGAGCGGTCATCGAACTTGGAGACATCGCTGAATGAATCGAAGAAGCTGCCGCAGAGATCAGAAAGCAGATTCAGCTTGACGATCTTATCGAAGTAGCCCTCGACATTATCGGGGTTGACGAGCTTGCGCATATCCTCGACATTTTTATAGCCTTTCAGCTCCAGGAATTTGGTGCGAAGCTCCGGCTTATCGTTGGTATACTCGTTGACCGTGACGTGATCGAAGGACTTATAACCGGCATCGTACATGGCGCGGCCGAGATTGAAGTAGAACTTGGCGTCCTTGGTTTTGATGGTTTCATCCTTGCCGGTATTCAGGCGGGCGTAATCATCATAGAGAAGCGGCTCGATCCAGAGACACATGACAAAGGGCATCTCGACTTGCTCACGACCGGCATTGATCTTGGATAGGCATTTTTCTAACTCGATAGCACATCACCCCTTATTCATCATCGTCGTCTTGGAAGAAAGACAGATCGCGGCTGGGTTTGGCAGCGTAGCCGATATCGGCAAAATTTGTGGCATCTTCCGTTTGGAACTGCATTTCTTGCCGTTGGATAGAAGCCTCGGCACTTTCGCGGCGCTTTTTGGCTTTATAGACATCGTTGATATGGTTTTTGACGACAGCCATAATGTAAGAAGCCCGATGATATTCACTGGAAAAAGATTTGGTGCGCATGGCATTCTCCAACTGTGGTTTACACTGCTCCAGCGTTTCGAGGATGGTTTCATTGCCATAAAACGAAAGCTGTTTGATGGAGCGTGTAATACTGGTGGGGAATACCATTGACGGATCGAACGCCAGAATGTCGTGAATAATATCCATAATGCTTTTGTAAACCTCGGCATCATGGGTGCGCTGTTTATAGAGCGCCTCGGACTTATAGTAATGACCGTCGGGAGCTTTGAAGAAGGTAAGGCTTGTACCGTATTCACCGGTGACAAAGCACCTTACGCGGTGGCCTTTAAGCCGCGGTTTTGGCGTAGAAGTTTGTTCTGCCATGCGCACCACACTTTACGCCGTGAACAGGGAAGCGATCTGCTTGAGGGTCTGGATAGGCAGGTCAGGATCAGAGAACTTGGCATAGCCTGCGCCGTTCAGCATCGTTTTGGCCTGGGACTTGAGATCTGCATCCGCAGTGGAGAAGCCAGCCTGAATGGTGGAGATGAATTCGTCACGAGATTCTTCGTCAACTTCTGCCTGACGTGCAACCTTGTCACGGGAACGAGAAACATCGGCCTGCTTGTCCATCTCCGCCTGTTCCTTTTTGACGGTCTTTTCAAAATCAGCATCCGTCATCTTTTTGGTGGTGCTGGAGGATTTGACGCCCTGCTTGAATGCCTCGATGAATTCTTTGGGGTCAAGACCAATCGTATCCGGCAAATCATTAAAGCGAGAGCCCGCATCAATGGTAGACGTACCGCGCAGATGGAACACGCGCTTTTCGTCCGCAATCTTGCCGCCGTTGATATTGCGCTCCAAAGTGCCGACAATGACCATCTGAGCATTATCAGCAATAGCGCTGTACGTGCGGTCCTGCATCAAATTCGTCAGCTGTTCGTATTTTTCGCCAGTCAGAGGATCAGTACGCTCCTTGAACTTGGTATGAGTAAGAATGAAAACTGCGATACCTGCACGATACAGGCGGGTAAGCTGATCCTGAATCAGTTTTACGAGACGTTCAGGACCGCGATTATAACCACCCCATGCTTCCAGCAGAGACTTGCAATTCTTGCCGGTTTCCTTACGACAAATACGCAGCGTTTCTGCTGCAGCGATATCATACAAAGTATCAAAAGTGTCGAAGCAAACGCCCTTGATGCCGTACTCTTTATTGTTATCGATCAGATCATCAATAATCTGAACAAGGCCGCGGTGATCTGTTTCTTCGTCATACTCGGCATCCCATTCAAGAGCTTCTTCGACCTGCAGATTATCAAGTGCATGGAAGCCAGACTCAGTGCCGCAGGAAATCAGAAGCCCCTTGGACGCATCACCCCATGCTTCGACAACAAAATTGCGCCACCATGTTGTTTTTCCGAATTTTCGCGGGGAAAGAATCAGGTACGGTGCCTGATAACTGCCAAAATCACATTTGACAGTGTTCATCTTAAATGCCATTAACTAATCTCCTTTATGTAACTTCATAGAATTGTCGTATGAATACTGACCATAATATTTAAGTTCAGCTTCTTTACGGACCTTTACGGCTTCGTCAAAATCAGAAAAAGTCCCAAGGTTTATCTTCTTTTTATTTACATTGATAGAAGCTATCCATTTACCAGAATCGTTGCGCTTACACACGCCTGGACACCCTGAAGTATTTGAACTTAGTCTTTTTCGATTTGTGTTATTTTGACAACTTGTAACGATTCGCAGGTTTTGTTTGCGATTATCAGATTTATCATGATTGATATGGTCAACGATCAAATTATTTGTATAACGGCTTTCTTTGAGGTCCATAATTACACGATGAAGGTATAACATTTCATCATAAGTACCTGGTTTACGACCAACCACATAATCATGGTGAAAATACCATGTGACATCTTTTATTTTTTCGTAATCATTTTTATCGAAAATAAATTGACGACCAATCCTCGTTGTGCATACACCATATTCATAAGAATCAAGGTCATACGTGCAAGCACATTTTCCACATGATTTTGTATGCCCGCTGCGTAAGCAATTTTTAGACACGATCTTTGTATTTCCGCAACTGCATTTGCAAAGCCAATATGTCCTTGTACTTTTGCCGTCCTTGCATTTTTCAGAATGGTCATACCCAAGAACTTTTAGCTTCCCGAATCGTTGACCAGTAATGTCTTTTAATGCTGAAATAGCAATCACCTGCTTAGAAATATTCCTCTTCATCGGCAGCTGCTTTTGTTTCGGTGACCTCGAAGGGCAGGTCGTCCTTTGCTTTGGCCTTGGGCTTGGCAGCGTTCTTTTCCATATCGTCGATGGATTCATCCTTGGTGGGGACATAAATCTCGTCCTCAAACTCGGAGATCTTATAGCCGGTATCAACAGGGCCATTGGCATAGGCTTCCTTGGCGTAAGGCTCATTGAAGCGCAGCTCGGAAATGCGGTCGCCAAAGATCTGGCCGCGGGGACGGAAATCATCGAGAGTCTTTTCGCCCAGCTCGATCAGCTTCTTTTGGAGTTTCGTCAACTGAGACTCGTCAAATTCGACCTCTTGAGCGCCATTGACAATGCGGACATCCCACATCATGGTTTCAGGCGTCTTGGCCTTGGTGTCGATCAGTTCATTACGGCACTCGAACTGACCCTTCTGCTTGGCATCGTCCATGTTAAAAGCATTCGTATTGAACACAACGGTCAGCGGCAGGTACTTGCAGGGATTCTCCTTGTCAATATACTGGGGAACATAGCCGTTGACGTAGATCTTGCCGGTTTCTTTGAGGTCAGACTTGTCGACACAATCCTTCCAGTAGGTGAAGGGAACCATGATAGAGAGCATAGTCTTATCCTTATCGCGGCGCATCCAGACACCATCAATATTGAAGTTGCGGCGCAGGATGCCCTTGTTGTCATAGCGGATACTCATATTGCCGGTGACGCGGATATCCTGCTTATAATCGCGCAGTTCATCGGCCAGGTACTGAATAAAATCGTACTCGGTAATGAACTCCTTGATCTCGTCATCCTCGGTGCCGACATTGGTGCGGAACTTGCGGTAACGGGCGACCTTTGCGATCACATCGGGATCTTTGCGGTCAGCCCAGTCAACATCCATAGCCTGATTGTCAGAATTATAGGTATGGATCGTGTCGCGGATAGAACCGTAAAGGCCGCAGAACTCCATATTCGTGCCGACCTTGACTCCGAAATTGAGGCGAACAGCCTTGGCACCGTACTGAGTGGTGCTTTCGGTCAGAAAATTCTTGCCGACAGACGGAGCGCCGGTAAATGTAAAACGGATGTTCGTATTCTGTTTTGCCATGTAAAAACTCCTTTTAATAAAAATAAGGTTTTCATTCGGGTATATGTGCCATAAAATTTATGAATACAACGGCGAATTGCCATCGCAATCATCAGTAAAAGCATCATCGTCGCAGTCATCATCGCCATAAAGCAGGTCTTCATTAAACTGGACGATGGGGGAGACCTCGCACAAGTTTGCCATAGTCTCGGCAATCGTATCGACACAATCGTTGCAGATAGTCATATCGAACAGATCGCCATCATGCTTGGAACCATAGCCGAAGCGGAATTGAGTGCGCAGGCCATAACCTTCGAGATCAGGGAATACACGTTTGCATTTGTTGCAGATAAACATGAACAACCTCCTATTTTAAGCGCAGCGCATTGCGTACTGCGAAAAGTTCTTCTGGCGTAGTTGTGATGATGCGTATTTTACGATTGTAGTCGAGGCTCATCAGGCTGAGCAGACTTTTGGCATTGGCCTGACTGCCGTTGGAATCTATGACCTGAACGTCGATACATTCCTGGGCGACGGCCTGCAGGCGCTGACACTGGGCGAAGCAATCGATCTTGGTGATAAAATCATACTGGCCGCTCATACAGGTTCGCCCCTCTCTGCAAAGAACTGCTTGCGCAGGGTGATGATGTCATAGCCGCGCTGCTGTTTGTAGTTGCGGAAGTTTTCATCCTGGTTATATTTTTCGCGCAGGAAGCCATAGAAAGCATTCTCGACAGCGTCCGTAAGCTGGGTGGTATTTTGGATATAGCCCCAGCGGCGGACAGAATCTGCCACACTGCGCATATGCTTCCATTTGGAGTAGTAATCCGTCTTGAGCTTGGTCATGAAACCTGCTGTATCCTCGAACACGAAGCCCTCGATATATTCATTCCCATATTTATAGCCGGGCATGCTGGCTTTCGTGTAGAAGTCCAGGAACTCCTGCCAGGTGTTGAGGGTAGCCACATGCTCCTTGACGGCCAGGAAGAAATCTGCATCATTCTCGGCCAGTTCCTTATAGGGCGTTTTACTGAATGGGATCTGATTCTTGACCTTATCCAAAAGAACCAGATGCTGCGAACTGTACTCGATAATATGCGGATCTTTTACCGGGTCAATGACCTCGTACAGATAGGTGCTGTCAGAGTCACGCAGGGTCTCTTTGACACGATTCCAGTTATAGGAATCCTTTTCATACCAGGTCTCGGTAAAGATGCGGCGGAAATTCTCGGCATAGTCGCCGCCGATGGAACCCTTGGAGCAGAAACGCAGGTCATCGTTGTCAGCATCATAGCTGAGCAAACCCAGATAGCCGTTCTCTTTACGGTAAACTTCCACCGGGAATTTCAAATTGGCCTTGAGGTAATCCAGGCTCGGTGTAGCGTGGATGCGCCGCAGCTCATCAATGCGGAAGAACTTTTCATAGCCGCGAGCTACGATCTTATCCTTGGCTGTATCGATAAACAGGCCGCGGGCAAGAGTTGTGCGCTCATTCCAGTGCGCATGTTTGAACGCCTGACTGGTGAAGTTGAATGCGGAAATATTGCCGAATTTGGATTCCCGCACGTCCGGGTCTTTGCGAAGAGCCTCGACCAGATCAGCGACAGGCGTATCGTGTTTGATCTCCAGCGGCTTTTCCTCTGGCTTGCGGAATACAGTATTGGGCGTTTCGTGCTGGATGGTATTGCCAAAAGCAAGCTCCACACCGCGCAGGCAGCCGCCAAATTCAATATGTCCCTCCAACAGACAACACTTGGAATTATCCGGTAGGATGGGGTAATCCTGGATGTTGCGGTGACCGAAGATATGGATGGTATCGGAATCATGCCAGGAATCGATAATGCCCGGCAGGTCCTCGTATTTGCCGACACCGTGGACCATCTGATGCGTAGGAATTTTGATAAGGGCCAGCGGGTCTTTTGTATCAAACTTGGCAATACCGCCATGGCAGACGAAATAGTCCTGACCTTGGAAACTGAAATAGGCACACTGATGAAGGCGCTGATACAGACGGCTGACGGCCTTTTTATCAATACCGGCTGCGTCCAGTTCTTTGCGGGTGAACTGCTCAAAATCGCGGCTGTTGGCGTTTTGTTCATGCGACCATTTATAGAGCCAGCGCTCATGGTTGCCTTCCAGCAGGATCACATTGGTTTTTTCCATGATGGAGAACAGGAACTGAACGACCTGAACATTTTCAAGGCCGCGGTCAATATAATCGCCGCAGAAGATGTACATTTCATCGTCCTGGATACCGCCGATATCTGACAGATACTGTTGCAGACATGTATTGCAGCCGTGAATATCGCCGATTACATGAACTGCTTTGTATTGGTCAAGATTCGATTTCTTATAGGAAATTTCTGCAATGGCATTATCCCGTGTAAGGACTTTGATGCCCGACGGAATCTTCTGTGTGGCAAAACGGGCGTACATTTTATCAATGACAAATTCCGGCACCTGTTTCATGGGCAAACGGCTTGCATTGCGGCGCTTACATTCCGCAATAGGCAGATTCGTCATATCCACCACGTAGATGCGGTAGCGGTACTGTTTGGCGAGTGCCTTGTAGCGATTCATCTCAGATGTTTTGGAATTGGTGGCGTCAATGACCGTGAAGCAGCCGTTCTGCATACGGGTTTCGAGCATCTTGAACAGCGTTTCCCAGACGAGTTTATCCTGCTTTTGGCTGATCGTCAGGCTGCCATTTGTTGCCTGGATAGGAGAGGAACACTGCATGCGGATTTCATCGGCACTGAGGGCGTACTGCTCCAGCCCATAATTTTTTATGTAGGTGGACTTGCCGCAGCCGGGAGCGCCGCGGAAGAGAAGAAGCGTTCTCATTCATTCCACCTCACTGCTTTACATTTTTGAAGCGGATGAACGCCGGCAAGGGGAAGCGCATAGCATGGCAGAGAGAGACATATTTACCGATCCACTCGTTATAGGTATCCTCGGGCATCTTTTTAGCCATGCCTTTATTTGCTTTATTGAAAGGCTCATACAAATCACGGCGATGACGACACCAGATATTGCCGCGATTGTCTTTTGCCCAAGAAATATCCCCGCCATTCACCGTGACGTAATGGACAAGCTTTGCGATGGAATCCTGTGCTGTGCGAATCTCTTCCGGGGTCCAATCCTCATAAGTGCGACTTGCTAATTTTTCGTATTCACGTCGAGTTTCTTCATGCTCTTGTAGGGCCTTTTCTACTTCAGCATGGGCAATTCTATGGGCTTCTTTTTTATCTGTAATTGGAATAACAAAATCAAGCCGAGCAGATGTTACATATTCCTCACTCAGAGAGAATTCCTCTAATTCGATTTCATCCTCGATTAGTAGATAAACAGATTCTTCTACTTCGTAAGCATATTGATTGAAAGTTTTAAAATATTTTGGTTTGTTTTCGATGGTGTAAACAGCACCCTTACGCAGACCGGGACGGCCATTTCCATAATGTTTCTTTTCGATAAAGCGGACTTTGTCACCGGGCATAAATTTGGGAACTACCAATAAACATCACTCCTTAATAAAATAATCAGTTAAATCCGGGATAAACATTGCAAGATACCCTATGCCATCATCCACAGAAGTACGGAATACTTTGAGGCCAGCTGGTATATCATCGTAATTGGTGGCTATGAAGCGTGCGTTGCTTATTCTGCCGCAAATGGCACAGTATTTAATCAGGTGGTAGGTTGTAGTGACTTTGCCAGTGACCTGAGACTTGTAATGGCTTTCACAATAAGCCGTATGGTATTCATGCTTATGGTCGGCACGGGTACGGTGCGGCTTGCGCTTGCGTTTGCGGGTGGCCTTGGTTTGTACTTCGTCGAATTCGGATTCCATGACAGTGTTTTCATGCATGGTGTAGGGAGTATTAAGCGTTTTCATCTGACAGCGTCACCTCAATTGTTATATGAATCAATCCTTTTTATGAAGATGAGCGCTGATACCGATGGCGGCATCGGTGACAAGTCCCGCGATAAAACAGCCTACGAGCAGCGCTGCGAAAACAGGAATGGAGAGGATAATCATTTCATGCCTCAATTCTCGATCATCTTGAACATGACATCGGTGCGGCGGTTAGCAGTCTTACCTTCCTCGGTATTGGGGTCACCGATCATCTTGGTATTGCCATTACCGATGACAACGATGCGGCTGCCATCAATGCCCTGGCTGGTCAGGTAGTTGGCCACGGTCTGAGCGCGGGAGTAGGAGAGCTGCTTGCCGGCTTCGCTTTCCTCGCCGACCTGGTTGATGTTGCCCTCAATCTGGATAATAGCGCCGTCCAGAGTCTTGGCGATTTCAACAAAATCATTGAGGGTAGAGGCGGCTTCGGCCTGATCCAGGAACTTGGCGGTATCGGGTACGAAGTTGACAGTGCAGGATTTTGTCAGCATAGAAGAGTAGTCCACAGCGGCGGTTTTCTGTTCCTGGGTGACTTCGACCTTGTTCGTGACAGCGGTATTGGACTTGTACTTATCGGCCAGAGCTTCCAGATAGGTGGTATCGAAAATCGTATTGACAGCATCACGATCCACGGTTTCGCCCAGAGACTCCCAGATGGTACACATATCGTTGTAGGTCTGAGGGGCGGTATCAGTCAGGATATCCATGTTATCGGCCCAGTTGGCGAGCTTGGCATGGTCACAGTCGGCAGCGATAGAAGTATCATCCGCGGTAGAGTACATGGGCATGACCTTGCGAATAGAGTCAAAATCGGTTTTATAAAGGCTCTCAGCCTGCAGGACACCATCGATGAACTTGGAGACGGTGTCGGGGTGGGCGGCAGCCCAATCGGCATCAAAGACAATGCCGTCCATGATCAGAGTAGAGGATGCGGTGGTATCAAAGACGATGACAGAATTGGTGGATTCCTCGGCCTGGGAGAGGTACGGTTCCCAGGTAGCGGCGACATCGATCTGACCGGCAAAGAAAGCCTTGGCGGCATCATCCGGGGTATCGAACATAATCAGGTTATCGAGGATCTTCTGCTGGTCGGCAGCGCTGAGGTCGGATTTCTGGACAAACCAGGTAACCAGGGTTTCGGCCTCGGAGAAAGAGGGTACTCCGATGCGGGCATTAGGCCAGGTTGAAATATCAGCAAAATTCGTGCTGGCAATGATACCGTCACCACCGTAGGAATAGTTGGTATAGAACGGCATAATGACATTCTTACCGGCTTCCTTGAATTTCTGGCTGAGGAAAGCAACACGGTTGGTGGTGTAACCTGCGGCCTGCAAGTCGCCGGAGATCAGGGCGTTGGAGGACTGGGTGGCATCATTGATGATATTGATGTTGACCTTGATGCCGAGCTGGTCGAAGATAGAGCCGGGCTGAGTTGTCAGGCCCCCACATGCGTCTACCAGACTCTTCCAGCCTACCCACTCATCCAGAGACAGGTTGATGGTATCGTCATCGGTCTTAGCAGCGGCAGGCTTGGAGTCATTTTTTGTAGTGGTGCTGACAGCATTGGCGCTGGCGGCGTGGTTAGGGGCAAGATCATTTTCGATAATGCCAGATTTGAAAACGGCGAAAACGGCGATTGCCAGGACCAGAACCAGGCAAAGGATCTTAGCTGCAGGGGTCAAACGAAAGCGTTTCATTATGTATCTCCTTAGTGTTTTTCTTTCTGTTTAGGGGTGACAAATTCAATAGTGGGACGTTTAGTGCTACTGGGGAGCGAAACCGGACTGCGCAGGGAATCGAGGAAATCATTAACAGCGTAGTCATCGCTCTTTTCATCGGCACGGGCGATACGAGTATTGAGCTTGGCCTCATGCACAATGCGGGAGCCGGCAGCACGTTCAGAACCGGCCTTGACTTCTTCATCGATGGCACCGAGCAGGCGCTTGGAAGCTGAATCGCGGCGAAGTTCATCGAGATCATCATAGGCAGCCTCAACATCACGGTTGGTTTTGAGCTGTTCGACAACCAGATTCTTTTTGGCGCGGATGTCTTTGAGTTCTTTCTCCCGCTGGGTGAAGATGTCCCGCGCCTGGGCCACAGCGGGGGTGAGCTGGTTGACGGTGTCGGCATACTGTTTGGCGACGAGAATGGAATCCTGGCGTTTCTCGGCGTAGACACTGGCGGTGGCTTCATCGCCGCGAGACATAGCTGTGCGGGCTTTGGATTCATACTCCTGCACCTCGCGATTGGCTTTATCCCGTGCTTTGATGGCGGTTTCCAGACGGCCTGTCATACGTTTGAGGGCATCGGAAGCTTTATTGTATTTATCCTCGGCTTCCTCGATGGCTTTGGAATAGATAGCCGCGGCGCCCTCGGGCGTTTTGGCTGTATCTTCGACAAAGAGGTTGAGAAAGCCGCCCAGCAGAACACCGAGTTTTTTGCGAAACTCCGGGAAGAGGAGCAGGACAGCCGCCGCGCCGCCGACACCACAGAGGATCAGCAGATTACTGAGCGGCATCAGGAGTCACCTCCGTGGCACCGATAAATGCAAGGGTGGAATTGATCTTGGCGATTTCATCCTGAACCGCGGTGGAGAGCATATCGCCGTTCTGCACGAGCTGCTGGATAGCTTCTTTATTGGCCTGGATCTTGGCTTCGTAATCTTTGATTTCCTCCAGCAGAGCAGTGCGCTTATTCTCGTAATCCTGCATGGTGGCGTTGAACGTATCAGAAAGCAAAGCTTTACGGCGGTCAGAATCATCCTGGATACTCTGAATAGAGATGCCAAGAGTGCCCAGCAGATTGACGATGATGGTCTTGGAAGTCTTTTCCGGAGTTTCCGGCGGGATGGTGGCCAGCAGTTCGTTGACTTTATAGACCGAGGTAGAAGCATCGGTCAGGTCGTTAGCCGCGTAAATCTGTGGAATAATATCGTTTGCTGCAGCATCCGGCGAAACAGTGGCCGGTTCTGCAGACGGGGCGACATCAAACGAGAAATTGAGATTGGGTTCTTCTTCCGGCTGGGTAAGGACAGATTCGACGAGACCTATTTTTTCAAAGAAATTCATAGTTCCTCCTTAAAATGTAAGAATTGTATCGCACATCAGCTTGGCTTCGACCTGACTGTGTGTTACTAAGAGAATTGTGTTTTGCAGCGCCTTATGCTGTCGAAGCACGAGTGCCTGCATGGCGGCGCGTGTGGATTCATCGAGAGCGGATAGTGGTTCGTCCATAAGTAAGATTTGCGGCTTTAGATAAAGGACGCGGGCAAGGCTGAGGCGCTGCTGTTCGCCGCCGGAAAGCTGGCGGGGGTAATCATTTTGATGAGAAAGAAGACCAACGGCGGCAAGCATTTCACGAGCAAGGGTTGGCTTTTGCGGTTTGTGCTGGATCTTATCGCAGATAAGAACGTTATCGAGACAAGTGAGCCAATCGAAATTTGTGTTGTGCTGGCACATCATAGTGACCGGGGCGCTTGCCTGGAAACTGCCAGAGAATGGATAACGCCGCACAAGGTTTTGAACAATGTAGTCTTGCCTTTGCCGGAGGGAGCCATGATGCCGGTGATAGAACCATCGAAGCTGCCGGATACAGGGCCGAGCAGAGGGGTATCATAGCCGACAGTGAGTTCATGCAGTGTGAGCATCTTGGAACCTCCAGGAGAAAAAATGACGGATCAGTTTATTGGCAAGCCAGTCAAAGGCCATGCTGACAAGGATAATGGTGAGAATACCGGCAAATGAAATGGCGGTGCGGCCGCGGGCGGTACTGGTATAGATGATATAGCCGATACCGTATTTGGCATTGATCTGTTCGCAGACGGCGATGTAAGTCCAGCCGATACCATACATCATGGTGAAGGTTTGCAGGATACTGGGCAAGGTGCTGGGCAGCAGAACCATAGTAAGAATCTGGAAGCGATTCATGCTGAGAGTGCGGGCAGTAAGCATCAAATCCGGGCTGACCTCTTGAAAGGCGAGAACAACACTGGGCAGCATGTAGACGAATGTTGCCAGAAACAGGAAACTGATCTTCATCTGTTCGCCGATACCGAACCACAAAATCAATAGCGGGTAAAAGGCTGTGATGGGCAGAAAACGCATGAGGTTGGTAATTGGTAAGATCATTGCCTTAGCCGTAGACGAGTAAAAGACCAGCATACCGAGGGGCAGACTGACTGCAGCGGCAAGCAGGCTGGCGGCTGTAATGCGCCAAAAAGAATAGACAAGACCGTAAACGAGCTGACCGTTTGTAAGAAGGGAAACAAATTCATCCAGAACGCTGGCGGGGCTGGGAACAAACAGCGGAGAGACGGCCATGGAAGCGAGCTGCCAGAGAATAAGAACCAGGGCAAGCGGCAGAACGGTCTTGATTTTAGGTTTCATCGTCCACCTCGGTATCGAATTTCTCTCGCTTTTGCTTTCTGCGATAATTGCGGGTGAGCGAGTCTTTTATCCATTTCTTACGCTTTGAATTTGCAATAAGACCATACCACCGACACTCTGCCAACTGCCACTCGAAATCCCATGCTTTGCCATCTCTACATTTTTTATGTGCGGATTTTTTCATTGCAAGACACCTCGTAAAAATCTATTCAAAACAGGACATTTGCGCACGATGCCCTGGTATTGGCTGAAAAATGGGTATAAGAAATACACCCTACCGAAAAAACCGGGTTTCGGCAGTGTGATAGGGTGTATGAGTTATGAGTTATTCGTTATCTTGTTGCGGCGGGAATAGCTGCATCAATTCAGCCGGACGAATGGGAACACCACGAATGGTAGCCGCGCCGCCTTTCAGTTCGTAATCAATATGCAGCTTATTACAAACCTCGATAGCGATTTCGGTTGCGGACTTGCCGGTGTTTAGAAAATCATCCATGTGTATCACCTGTTCAAATCTATATCCAGGGCGAGACATTCATCCATCCAGGTGACGATATCGCGGTTGAATACCTCGCGGGCATAATCATCTGGATAGGTAAGGCGAAACCAATCCTGCTTAGCCCGGATCTGCTGCTTGATCTCGGACGTATCATAGCCGGAATATTTCTCAGCCATGATCAGGAAACGCGGGATATTCCAGCCCCAGATATACTCGTTGCAGGGGATAGGGTAGAAGCTATCATCGCCAGAGGCTGGAGACGGCTTTACGCCCTTGTAGCGAATGAACAGAAAATCATCCTTGAACATGTGATTGGTAAACAGGTTGGGACGATAACATAGTTCCTCGATCCCTTTAGCGCAGAGAAAGCCGTCCTTATAGCCGTAATATGATCCGCGCATATACCACGGCGGCATATCATGGGCTGTCAGCTTGGTCTTGTAGCGGCCTTGGCTGTACAAAACGGATTCGTCCGCTGGTGCTGGTGTTGCAAGACTATACTTACCGCAGGAGTAATAGTTGGCGTGCAGACGGCTCATTCTGCGTCCAGAGCGGCCAGCTGCGCCTGAATCTCTGCCTCCGACATATCATAGAGTGCCTGATTCTGTTTCTTGGCGAGGACTTCGAGCAACTGCTGGCGGCGTTCGGCATTCTCGCGGGCGGTCTGTGCTTTGGCCTTATCCGCCAGTTTTACGGAGACAATATGCTTGACGATCTCGATCTTGTTGGAAAGTTCATTCTGCTCGGTGGTCTTGGTGCCCAGCAGGGATTCCTCGCCGGTGGTCTTGAATTCTTTATTAAGGGTCTTGAAGATGCTGTCAAGGTTCTGAACGCTCAGATCCCACAGATCCTCAGTGGTGATCCAGCCCTTGAAGGGGAAACGGTACTTATTGCGGGTTGCGATTTCAAACAGTTCCATAGTGTTTACCTCTTTCTGTGATTTAAATTACGACCTTGAGCACGCGCTCGGTCTGACCTTTTACTTTGACGACAAAGGAATCGTGGCGGGTGGCGGAGAAGCCAACGCCGGAGAGCTGGTCGTCGACAGGCTGTACGGACATCTGAGAGCCGAGGGCTTCAAAGACGCGCTTGTGAGTCAGCAGCTCCTGCTTGATAAATTCATTGTAGAAGCCGTTGAGCTTGTCCGGGTTCTGACAGTCCTTGAGCATGAAGAAATAGTGGCGATTGCCGATACCGGTCTGTTCGTCCCAATAGTTGGGGGAGTACATGGCAACGCTGACGGGGACAAACTGATTCGTGCTGATGTTCCAAATATTGCGGCTGGAGATGGCGGACTTGAGTTCGTCCTTGATGGTGAACTTGCCGTCCTTAAGAGTGACGGTGGCCACAGGGATATTCGTGCCGGTAGAAATCGGGTGGCGGTATTCATACTGATGGACCTCACCATTGGCTTCGATCTCAGCGATAAAGCCGTTGTTTCCTGTGCGGCTGGCAAAGCAGTGGACATAGAATTTATAATCACCATCGGCCATCTTCTGCAGCATGGGCCAAGTGATATTTTCAACGGCAGGAACATTCTTGTTGGGGTGCGTAATATCAACATCCAGATTACCGCCGGTAGAACTGAAGTGATTGCCATACCAGATATGATCAACAGGGGTACTGCAGTGTGCATCTTCATCCGAACGGTCCCAGTCATCAGGTTCATCGTTCCACTGGATGGAGAAGCGAAGCACACCATCGACCTTGCCGCCTGCCCGCTTGACATTCTCGCGGATATCGGAATCAGCCAGATTGCCCGTGTAGGCCCATGCGAAAGCGTTATCCCATTTGAACATCGTTTTGGCATCGGGATTGACAGGGGCTGTCAGCGAGACCATGTTCTTGGAAAAGCGGTTTTCCATGAACAACTCCAGCTCCCTGGCGATGGGCAGGACATCCGAGATGAATTTATCAATACCAATCTCCTCTACATGGGAGAATCGTTTTGGATCAATGGCAACCTGCTGTTCCATAGCGGCAAATGGGTCTGCGGCTGCACCGTTCATACGCATGACGGCATCGCGGTTGGCAAAGAGAATATTGTTGACGCTGATATCATCGAGACGGGCAAAGCGGCGGGGCAGGGAATCCATATAACCGAGTTCCGTGACGGTTTTCTTGGCATCCTCAAGCATTCGTTTTGTGAAGATAGCCTTGGGACGCTTATAGTTGGCAGGGGCGACCACGCGCTCATAAGCAGTTACAGCAGCGTTGAGATCCTTGCCGTCTGACAAGTCAATAAGCAGTGTGCCGATGCTGGTATTGCGGATGCGTGCGAGAGCGGGGTTCATTTTGATGACATCGACCCAAGATTGCAGCTCTTTCTGCCCTGCGGTCATAGCGTTGTACTTCTCCTGATAGGAGGCAAGCTGTTCCAGCTGGGACTTCCACTCGGCACCACGGTAGAGGCTGTTCTGTGCAATGAGTTCCAGTACGGTCTGCGTAGCGTCGAGCGTCAGTTCACTCATGGAGCGCAGGAATACATTGCGGTCATCCCGGATACGGGCAGTTTCCGCGTTGATGTCGCGGGTGGTGTAAGCGCAGCGCGGTGTATTGACGAAGAAATGATTCCATGTCAGAACCTTGTTGCTGTTTTCATCCCGCTCATAGCTGCTGGCGGTGCCGACGGTAGGCTCATGAGTCAGAAAAACATCCTTGATAGGCTTAGACTTGACATAGACGGAGAGGGCATCGACAACAGGCTGATAACATTCCGGCGAGGTGGTGTCAAAGTCCCAGATGGTTTCGATTCGGTTATCACGAATAGCGACCACACCGCCCATCGTTTTAATGAAATGACGGCAGTAGGAGCAGTCAAATTCACGCCGGACACGATAAACGGGGTTTGTACCGGCAGGGAAGGAATCGAGATAAAGGTTCCAAAGTACATCCGGGTCGAAATCGACACGGTAAAGGGCGGCGGCGTCCTTGGTCATGGAATCAAAATGAGCCATGAATTTGTGGTGAAATGAGTGGAATGACATGATAGCCATAAGCGGTCTCCTTTTAAAAATGTTTAATGTAACAATTGTTTTGTGCGAGGACTAAATCATCTCGTGTCTCCTGTTAAAACTCTTGGGTGGTAAACGCGCTTGGGTTGCATGTCTGATACGATGCGTATACGGCCGAGGGCGGCAGACAGTTGGTGGATTGCCTTTGGACACCTCACAGAACACGCGGATAGTAGCGCCGGTTGTGTTGGGCTTTATCGATCTTGCGGAGCTTGCCTACCAGCTCGGACAGTTCGCGGACGGCCTTGACATTATCGACATCCTGCAGATAATCCTTGATGGGCTGCATCCGCTCGATTTCATCTTTCATTATACGGCGGGTGGCGCGGCACTCCTTGAGCTGCTTGGCCAGCTTGACCATTTCGACAGCGTCCAGAGATTCAAGCTCCAATTTATGTAATAAATCCTGGGTAATGAGGTCTTGCTCTTTGACACCGGCCACGTTGACCTGATAGCGCATATCAAGATTTTGAAACAGCTGAACGGTTTGGGACAGGGAATCTGCTGCGGACGAGTCCAAGATAAATCACTCCTTTAAAATTATTTTTTTGATTGGCGCACAAAAGCGAGCTGCCCATCCCTGAGCGAGCTTTTTAGGTTTGCATTTGGTAACAAATTCATTAACTCGGATATGACCTGAGTTCGTTTTGCCGGGCTTAGATGGTTCCCCACAAAGGGTGACACATCGTGGCTGCCGACCACTATGTACTGCGCCATTTGCTGTCTGCCGAAGCAGACGGAGAAGTATGGATGATGAATCATCCTGGTGCTGGATGCAGGCTACGATCCCGCCACCCCTGACTTACAAAATCAGTGCTCTACCGAATGAGCTAATCCAGCATGATAAAAGCAATAATGTGGTAGCTATGACTGAGTTTCACAGTGACTTTATAGACGCACGTCCTGCGGTCGTTACCCGCCCCTTGGAGTCCTGCGTCAGACCATCTTATGATGGGAAGTATCCCTTGCGTATCATTCGGTTTTCCCGACTTAGTTTCGCGTGACGGTTTTCTTACCTTCCGCTGCACTACCTGTTGGCCTTTCGATGCCAACCCCGACCCGTCCTGTCATTTTCATGACGCAACTGCCGTTAGCCATTATTGCTGAGTGTTCCCGGTGGAAGTCGAATCCACAAATAACAGAACCTAAATCTGCCGCGTCTGCCAATTGCGCCACGGGAACATGGTAGGCTTCCCGCTTAGATTATCTATCGTCTACTTGAGAGTCATGGTCTCTTTCACGAACAGACGTTACGTACCATCCATTCCGATAGTTTTCAGCTGGCATTGTCATTCTGGGTGAGGCATGCCATACGCTCTCACATCGTTCGGGCGCTACCCGACCTCTGGATGAACCAGGCTGGCTCGAACAGCCACAAACGGGGTCAAAGCCCGTTGCTCTTACCGGTTAAGCTATGGTTCAATATAAAAAATGGGTTTCCTGTGCCGCAAAAATCGTTTGCTCGTTTTGTGTCTTACGCCATAAAGGCCGCCCTTGGTAAGGGATTGTCTGCTACGACGGTATGCCGTTTCGGAAACCCGGATGGAACTGGAGGGCCTCGAACCCAAAATCATAATCCCAGTTATGAGCTGGACGCACTAACCATTTGTGCTACAGTTCCTTATAAAATGGTACCGCTAGTTATCCGGTAGCGGTTTCCGAGACCGATAGGACTATGAGAATTCCAAAAATTGAATTTGTGGGCGGTTACGCCCATGGTCGAATAGGTGGGGCACGATCCCACAATCTCCTGGTCCCAAACCAGGCGCGATACCAATTTCGCTACTACTCGATGATAAGAGAGAACCTACCCCTGAAGGACTCGAACCTGCATCTCCTGATTAACTATCAGGTATCCTACCTTGGGATTAGACGAAGCGGCAAGCTCTCTCTGAATTGGATTGAAAGTGTTCTCTTCTTGGCTCCCATTTCTATAGCCAGGATTCCGATAGTGGCGAACTATCCTAGGTGTTGGTTTATCTGCCAATGTTTACAGACTCTACAGCAGACCACATGCGAGTGGTGAAACCTTTGGCGCCTGCCGGTTATCTGCAGGCACACGCTTTCAATCTTGGCGGGGCACTATCCCCGGCCTTCTGGTGGGACCTGGACCTTTACGGCAAGCCCCGGTTTGTGCGAGACCTAGATCTGAGCAAGGCGAATCGTGCCTTTGCCTTGGGCATCTCGCGGTAACGGAACCTGAATTCATGCGGATTTCACTGGGCGATATCTAATAAATAGACACCGAAACCGTTCATCATCCGAAGCAGCTGGATTCCGTTTTGCCCTGATTCCGGCTTTCAGCAGGTGATCGGTCTGCTATAGAACCAGAGCAATGGTGCGGAATGAATCTTGACCAGACAGCCCGCGATTGGTATGTATAATGCAATGGGTGTGGCGCATGGTCTGGGTGACAAATTTGAACACTCGGATATGACCTGAGTGTGGCGCTAGAGCTCGGGAATTCTTTGTCTGGGAGCAGCTGCCTCAGCAATTTTTCAATTACTCTATCAAAGTAGTGGGCCGAAACCACTGGACAACCTAGGCCATGGCCGCCTTTGACCCGTGATAGAAACCAGAAAATACAAAGAATCCTGTGGCGCTGCTGTGCGCTGTTGGTAAGATTCATTCCGTTGGAGCGGCTGAGGGGCGTCGAACCCCCGTCCCCAGCTTGGAAGGCTGGTATACTGGCCGTTATACGACAGCCGCATATAAGATGAATTGACAAAATAACGACCACCTGATAGAATATGCCTGCACGCTTTCCTTTATTTTCCCCTTCAGCTCCATCGTCTTTTTTGGCGATGACTTTAAAGGAAAGGTGGTGGTTCCTTGAGGAATCGCCTTCGTGCAGCCCTTGCCGACATTGCAAGTGTGATCACCATTGCAGAAGCAATTCTGTGGGTGGTCGAGCATTGTATTGCTCGGTAAGGAATCAGCTCTGTGGTTTAAGCCGCAGGGCTTTTTTATTTTGCCAATTCATGTTGGTTGACTCCTGCAGGAGTTGCACCTGCCCTACGGCTAACCCAGGGGCCATACTAGGGCGGATTGTTTTTACATGCTACCGCCTTCGCATGTTGCCCATATACCAGCCTTGAGGACAGCGAACTGTCGCACAGCCGGACATATGACCTTGTACCAAGGATTTTTAAGAAGCATTGAGCGTGTGAACCGTAATCATTAAGCGTTGACGAAAAATAAACTTTGAATCTTGAGCGTTAAGCTGTTAGCGTTGAGCTGTTAGCTTTCCCATCAATTGTCTTCGTTGGGCTGCGGGCCTCGCAAGTATCCGCGGCACGATCAATAATGACAACGAAGACCTACTTTTCATCAATCATAATTTTAATGATATGGCAGAGTTCCAGATTTCAGTTTCAACTCAGTCCTGAACCCCAAGGGGACGGAGCGGCTGTGATTTATCGCTTTCGATATACAGGCAAGATCTATTTAATAACGAGTGTTAAGCTCGGAAGGATATCAGTATTCGATGGTGATGGTTGTGGTGGCGTTGGAGACAGACAGAGCAGCATCCAGATCGTTCTGGAAGGTGGTTACCATAGTCTCCAACTCCTCGATGCGGGACGAGATCGTCTGCTTATTCTGCTTCAGGCCATCGAAAACCTCGTAGGTATTGGCCTTGACGTAGGCTTCGCGGGCAGCTTCGACCTCTTTGGGATCGGCCGCCTTGGCCGCCTTATCGCCGCCGTACAGAGATGCGATATAGGAATCCGTGCGCTTATCCAGCGTGGCGTTTTCATCCTCGACTTCCGATACGGCGTTGCTGTACTGGTAGCGCAGCTGGTTGAGCAGGTCTTTATACGGCTGGTAGCCAACCTGTTTCATGACGATAGCCTCGGCCACGGTCATGGTTTTATCGCCGACCTGGATCTTGGTGGTGGCGTTGGATACGGGGATGGCCATTTTAATGGCGTTGCGGCGATGGATCAGCTCACTGATTTTATCGTAGGCGGAGACTGCCTTTGCGGTGAACTCTTCTGTGGGCTGACCGAGCAGCTTTTTGGCATTCATCTTGGCGCTCATGCAGAAGTTGGCTTCACCAATGGCCTTGCCGATGCGCTTATCAATGGTTTTGAGTTCGACAAGGGCGCGGTGGATGGTCATGGTTTCGGTAGTGGACATGGGAAGGACCTCCTTGAAGTTTGAAATTTTATGGTTTATGTTCGGGTTTAAGAAGCCTTTTTATAATCCCCCGGCCTTACGACCGGGAGAAATTTACTGATTGCTAATTTCGTACCACTGCAAATAATCTATGGTGCTGATTCGTTTATTGCAAACAGCAACGTAAGAATCTGCTTTAATCTTTGCCTGCGGAAGCGGAAGATTTTCGTTTTTCAGACGGCAGAAAATACCGCTGAGCATAATCGTTTCGGTAGAGAGTGTTTTATCGTAAAAGGGAGACTCTTTAGGGAGTCTTGCCTGATGTGGTTTTAAGGCACGTCCGAAATGGTTCAGATACTCAAGGCGTGGCTGCTTTTTGTTTTTGTCTTCTTGACGGGTAGATTCATTGACTCTGGACCGCATGACGCGGCGAAGAATATATTCACGCTCATCTTGACAGAACTGAAATACTGTAGGAGATTGTTTGCCGGAGACACCGGACGTATAAACACCACAGTAAGAATCTGACGCAATGACCAGACGAATGACACGCAGAAAATCAGGATCGGTAATAAATACGATGTGTTCACAATGTTTGATATAGGCCGGATCGGTTTCTGTTTTATCGTGAAACTCTTTGCATCTTAATTCGTCGAGTTCTATGGCTGAAAAACCACACCACAACAAAATAATCGTGGCCGCCAGGTGGATATACGTATCATTAGGGAATACTGCGTGATAGAAGTCTTTAAACTCTTGCTCGGACATAAACATGGATCTGCGGTAGTCAGCATCCGTTTGAAAAACAAGGTTTCTACTGGAATTTGAAGCTTTAGATGTTTTTCCATCCCGGATAAACTTTGTTTTTACATAAATATCTTGTAGTGGATGCATGTTACAGACTTCGGCAGTAATATGCTCTGTATTGACAAGCCAGTTAAGATACTGCAGCATTGCATTGATATTGTAAAGTAGTATGCGGAATTTTGCTGCGTTAGGCTCCTGTATAACAGTAGAATAATGATACTGTTTATCAAGAAACTGCATGACTTGCTGATAGTTTAAATTTTGGAACGGACACTGAAAATCATTTTCGCAATAAGAAATTGTGCGATTTGTCTGCTTTTTGGAGCGGACCTTAGTGAGATCGTTATATTGGGCGATATAAGAGTTCTGTAGGGGAGGGTTTTGAGCTTTCATAGTAGGCCCACCTTTCTATAGTATTATTTTACACTATGTAGGTGGGCTTTTCAAGCCCTTAGCAGGGAATCGCTACTTGCTCAGACTGTGGAGCCGGCGTATTAGAAATGATCATGAAAGGATTTTGTGCGAGTATAGCCGGGATGACACGCTGCCAATTTTCGTTTGTGAAATAGCCAATCGGCTCAGACAATTGAGAATGCAGCAGCACATCGCGGCTTTCCACGACCAGGGTGGAATCATAGATAAGGCCATCCACTTCTGCCGCGGCAAAATCTACGTGAGCAGGATTGCGGCGGCCAAAGCGCTTTGTTGTGAAAGGGATCACCTCGCACTGGCCGGAGAAGCGGTTGTAGCGATTGTTGCTGATGACCAGATAGGGGTGAAGACCAACATACTTGTGAGTCGGGCTGGGGGTGCCCTGTTCGACGTACCCCAGCCGGATCTCTCCCAATTTAGGGATCGAAGTGCCGGGTGTAAACATAGGTTCAAATTCCTCCTTAAAGGATATTCAGTAGGATTTTGGGCGCTTGCTTTGTTTTTTCTTACTGTAGCTATAGTATAGCATACATTAACCCGAACGTCAACCCCTTTTTACAAATTTTTTTAGCATACTGTAATGTAAAATGTAAAACCATGTGCAGTTACAGAGAACGCTGCATAGGAAGGAGTTGGGAGTGCATCATACGCAATATTTACGGTTGGGCCTTCTACCCTGAACGAGGAAGATTTATTGGTGAGAAGAATTGATTTTGCGACCCCATTGGACTTATAAAAAGAGCAGGCATTATTGTTGAAACGAAGAACCGCACCGCTGGTTCCGTCTGGACTATAAATATGTACGCTGATCGCATTGTACTGGTGAAAGATATTGGCAAGCTCCTGAAGCGTGATGGTTTTGGATTGCGGCATAAAATTTCTCCTCCTCTTTGCATGGATGTCCGAATTATAGGACACACTATATTGTATAATAATGCTATGTAAAGAAAGCACCCACTGCCAGGCCCCTCATCCTGGCAACAACCGACAACAACAATACAACCGCCTGTTGTGTTTTGAATCTAGTATACACCAATCATTTCCAGATTGCAATAGGGAACCGGTGGCAATTGGTTGCTCCTACTGCAATTTGAACGGAGGCATGTAGTATGGTAAATGTTGGAAGCAAAATCAAATTATGGCGGACAAACCGCGGAATCAACCAGAAACAGATGGCTGCCTTGACCGGGTTTAGTTTGCGGGCGCTGCAAGGATGGGAAAGAGGGGAGACATCACCCAGCCTGGACGCCGTAGTAGCACTGGCACTGGCTATGAACGTTACGGCGGATTGGTTGCTTGGGCTGGACGAAGATCAGAAGTCCTGAAGTGCGGAGATCATTTCGCGCAGATCGTCGACCATGTTGGCAAGGTCATCCTTTTGTTCTTCCAGCGTGCCGATTCCTTCTTCCATTTCGATGCCACGGTCAGACTGCTGCAAAGATTCCGGCATGTTATCAAAGGCTTCGGATTCATCATCATAGATTTGTTCGAGCAGGATCTGCTGTTCTTCGAGTGCGTCGGCAATAGTGCCTAGCCGTTTTGCAACGGACTTGAGCTGCTTACGACGATCGTTATTCATAATAGACCTTCCTTATTATAATAGGGGAGCATTGTGCTCCTGCATAAAAAGTTCTGCGTTTCGGCGCAGGAGACAGGGATCATTTTGGAACTTGCCATCTACCACGCATTGCAGAAGATGGTTAAAGCATTGGCCGAACAAAGAGCCAGGACGATAGCCCATCTCCATAAGATCATGACCATTGATGTGCAGGTCCTGGATGGAGAGCTTGCGCCCCTCGAAAATTGCGATAGCTAGATACAGGTATGTGATTTCGGCCTTGCGCATAGCGTTCATAGTGCCAAACTTGGTATAGTCTACACCGTGGGCGTAGAGATCGGCAAAACGGACAGCCATAAGCAGCTGAGCATTGATAGGACCAAGAGCGGCCAGCAGACGATTGGCACAGCGAACGGTGGGTTCAAATTGGCGGTCGTGGTTTTTGATGAGCAGGACGATTCGTTCCCGTTCCGCGTTAGAAAACTTGAGGCGGCGAAGAATCGTATCGGCAAGTTCGGCGCTTTTTTCGGCGTGGCCATAAAAGTGACCGGTGCCGGATTCATCGACGGTATAGCATACGGGTTTGGCAATATCGTGCAGAAGCATGGTCATGCAGAGTTCAAACCAGTGGTCGCGGATAGTGATGGTGAACTCGGGGAGTTTTTGGGTGACACTATTCAGCTCCATGACAGACTTTAGAATATGGTTCTGTACGGTGTAGATATGATAGGGACTGTGCTGCTCGAAATCACGGCCGAGATGAAGCTCAGGAATGATCTCTTCCAGTACGTCGATATAATCGAAAAGAAGCAGGACAAAATCATCATGGTCATAACCGGCAGTGAACATTTTGCGAAGTTCTGACTGGACGCGCTCGGCTGAAAGGCCGTTAAGCATCTGGACATTTGCATGGATTGCCTTTCCAGTTTTTACGTCAATGTTTAAATCATAGCTGACTGCAAAGCGCAAAGCACGAAGGATACGCAGCGGGTCCTCTTGAAAGCGTTTATCAGGATCACCAACGCATTTGATGAAACCGCCACACAGATCTTTATAGCCACAGAACGGATCGATCAGACCAATGGTGTAAGTACCCTCAGAGTCGTCGTGGTCGGGCAAGATTCTACCTGCAATCGCGTTCATTGTAAAATCACGGCGGGCAAGATCTTCTGTAATGTCGTCAACAAACTCGACCGTATCCGGGTGGCGGTGGTCTTTGTAAGCGCCGTCTTTACGCATGGTTGTGACTTCGTACTGGCCGTCCGGCATGATAACTGTAACAGTGCCATGCTTGATGCCGGTATCAATGGTAGGAGAGAAGAGAGATTTTACCGTGGTTGGGTCGGCCTGGGTGACAACATCATAATCATGCGGCGTTTTGTCGAATAAAATGTCCCGCATACAGCCACCAACAAGGTAGGTTTTATAACCGGCACCTTCTAACTGGAGGACAAGGGTAACAAGATCATGCGGCAGGGGGATATCTTGTAGTACAGGCATGGTAGTTTACCTCCATAACGAGTTCTTGTACCCGTTTATAATCCGGGGTTTTGGGGAGCATAGTGTTGACCTTGTCATATTGCAGGCGCTTTTCATACTGATCGATGAGATCGAAAAACTCCTGGTAGTAAGTGCCGTCCGGCTTTTGGAACTTACCGGCGCGGATCTCCAAGAGGAAATCGCGGTCGTTTTCGCGGTAGGTGTTGATCTCGCCTTTTTCAAGAATATCAAAGCACATGAGATAAAGCCGGACCAGGTGCATGGCGTGCTTATTCAGATGCAGATCATCCTTTTTGCTGTTGCGCTTTCCGAGCTTGGCGTACTGGCCGATGACCGTGCCGAGATCAGAATTCATTTCCTTAAAGCTGCGGAGTGGATAATGTTTAAGGTCGCAGTCAATGAAGATTTCTGTCTCCATGCCCTCTGTTACGCCTTTGTCAATATATAGGTGAACGGAATCACCAGGGATATCGGCGTGCTGCAAACGAAAGTTTTCAAAGACAGATTTGCAGGTGCCTAGGACATGGCGCTCTTTTTCATCCTGGTGATAGTGGTCATGTGCCAGGGCATTTTGCAGGCGGCGCAGCTGCTGATTGGCATAACCGCCAAAAGCGTGGACGGCTGTTTGAGAGAGAAATAGTTTTTTATTTTCAATAAGCATATGGCCCGCCGGAGTGATGTAAAAATACTGGTCCGGTTTATTGCCGAGAAGTTCGATCGTGTTGGGATTACAAGAGAGCAGTAGACTGACGAGCTTATTGAAACCGAAGATCGTAGTGTCGGTGCCAGTATCAACACGCTGCTCAAAATTAGAGAAACCGAGAATATCCTGCGGGGAGTTCATGGCGCAGCCGCGGACATCTACATCCGAACCCTCGACATTGGTGCCATAGGCGTGGCTGCCGCCGAGCGTTAGGAACATAATGTTTTCGCCCAGGTGTAGATCGGTGCGCAAGAAATCATAAGCAGGGGATAGGATAAGGTCATAAAATTCGTCTTGAGTCATAGGATCTCCTTATCAATCGAGTAATGCTTTGTCGATGGTTTGGAAATTGGCGCGGTGGATATAGAGCGCACGGCCGTCGATCATGAGTTTGGTTGTCTTGGGCAGATTTTGACAGACTTCCCAATAGACATTCTCGCCGCTGTAAGCGCAGATGGGATCACCGAGCTGGCTTTGGATAACGACAACAACGGGCTTACCGAAAGCGTTTTTATAAGAATTGACGGTTTTGGCAATAATAGGGTTCTCACCCAGACTGCCATCGGTCGTGCTGTGAATATCCTGAACCTGAAAGTCAACATCAGGCTCCAAGCCTTCCTCGGCAAAAATAACGGTGGAGCCGCAGTTATTGATCTGTTTGCCATCTACCGTAATGGTAACGACGGACGACATCGTTTTTGTAACGCCCCAGCCGCCATCACTGGTGTAGGTGTATTCCTTAACGACGTTGGCGTTCATATCAATTTTTGAGCCGGCGACATCCATGAATTCTTCGCCGTCATTGGTATAGAACTGGCAATTATATGTATGGCCTGTGATGCTGCCATTCATATCATGGACGCCGCTTTCTACGTTGGCGCAGGAAGAAAGTGATGCCGCCAGGACGATGACGAGTGCAAGCGATGTGATATGGTGTATTGTCTTTTTCATTGTGGGCCTCCTTACTGATTGGCGAGAGCGATCAGGGAGTTGCCGCAGGTGATGCGGTCTGCGTCCTCTTCTTTACTGGGAACAAACACGATGACGTCCCAACCGTCTTTGACGAGTGGCTGCTCGAACTTTTCGTAAACATCAAAATCGGTAACGATTTCATAACCTTCGCTGACGGCCTCGACCGTTTCGTGGATGGGGGTGATCTTGACAATACACTTTTCTTTATCGAAGTATTTATTCATCAGATCCACATCGAGATTGTTCTGGGACGTGACGGCGAAGTTAAGGGTGTATTTACGTTTTTTAGGGGCGGGCAATTCTTTGATAATGTTGCTGATCTCCTGCAAAGAAAGAGAGTGGCCGCGGAACATTTCATTGCGGGCGGCTTCATCCAATGTATTGATGGAGAACTGCAGGCCGAAGCCATCCTCGCCGCCATAAACAGCGCCGGTGCTGACCCATTGGTGCAGGAACTCTTTAAGGTTTTTATTTGCCTTTGGCATCATGGTAGAAACCACAGGATGATAGGTATCGAATTTGATGTCGGAATTACGGTCTTGCAGCATCCGTGCAATGAGCCTGGCGGACGTGATGACGTTGGGATTGAAAGTCGGTTCACCCATACGGGCGTAGTGAACATTCAATCTGGCGCCGTTATGGATACCTGACAGAGAGATGGCGGACATGATCTCGGACAAAAGCTCGGCCGTGGTGGCATTGCCGTGGAACCCGAGCTTGGGGCAATCGCAGAAATTGCAATTCATCGGGCAGCCCTTCTGACTGGAGACTGTGACGACCAGTTTCTCTTTGATATTGACCGGCTTATGCTCGACTTTTTCGATACGTTTGGTGTAGCCGAGAAAATCGGCTTTGATATTGTTTTCTTTGCCATAATCACCGACATAGAGATACTCAAGGCAAAGATCTGTATCAGAAATGATTTTGCCGGTGTGGGTTTGTGTAATCGTTCTCATTTTAAAACCTCCTTATCTACGCCGCCGTTTCATCTCAGCAAGCCGTCCATACTCGCAGGAGTACCGGAAATCCCAGCCGCTGATATGGTTGAGGTATCCCTCCGATACGGGAACACCTTCGTCCTCGTAGACATGCTGCCACCAGATCTTTTTGCGTTGCTCCGGCCACATGCCCTCGGTGCCAAGCTGGTTGTACCACTCGCCGCGCTGATTGTTGTAAGTGCCAGACCATTTGCGACGCACAGCACGAACCTGAGCAGAAACATCATTGTCGGTTTCGCTGGGAATACCGTAGCCTCCGGTGGAGTTGCTACGATTCTCAGCGCCCATCATAGCGGCAGAGCCAAACAGGCCAGCGACACCTAACAGAAAAGCAGTTGCACCTAACATAAAATCACTCCTATTAAATTTTTTTAGCACGACAGCGCATGATTTGGATGGCTTGTACGCTGCGGTTTAGTTTTGCGGACAGTTCGCGGTCTGGAATGGTATGGGAAAGAACCTGTGTGATTTCAGGCGCGGTCCAGCCGCGGGGCTCATACCCTTGGGTTTGCCGGTAATTATTGCGGCGATAGGTATTTTTGGTTTCATTATCTAATGTATTTCTTATGATTCATCCTATCCTTTCAGGCACAGGCTGCATGGTATCGATCAGATCATCCAGATCCATATTGACAATGGCTGCGAACATATTGGCCGCTGCAATGCCGCTGTTGTGTCCCACATCCATTACGGCTGCATAACCAACATCGGCCACAGCGAGTCCCAAGGTTTCCTCGGTAACAGAATCCTCGTACATGGTGTCGTAAATATGAGAGCCAAGTTCCTCTTGCAGCTTTGGAATACGAGCAATAACGGCCAGCTTTTGCGCGGTGCTCTGATTGGTAAACGGAACAAGTTCATGGTCACAGCCGATACAGTTTGGCCGCTGATAAAGACCGGTGCCAACATAGATCTGCTTACGGCCACAGTCAGGACAGGTAAGCACATACCACGGGGTGTCGTTCATAAGGATCATCCTTTCATTCCTTAATAATAAGAGCGCAGCTGCCGATGCGGTTGATGAAGTCCTCGCCGTAGGTTTTATACAGCTCTTCAAAATCAGGGGTGTAGATAACATCATCGACATCGTGGAAATACTGGGCGAGCAGCTCGGCCATATCAACATCGGTAAGACCGTAAAACTCATTAGTGAGAAACAGCTGGCCCAAGAGATTGCCGACTTCTTCAAACGGCGGGCCAAACTTGCCCAGTGAAATGTAATCGATATACTCGCCGTCGGAATCGTAGAATTTGAGACGGTCTTGTTCTTCGGCGTTATTGGCGGACAGGAACTGGTTGGAGAATGAGAGGGAGACGACAGAATCCATAGTTATTCCTCCTGTACAGGATGCAGGTCGATATGCCAGCCGTCATCCTCTTTGGTGCAAATGACACGGTCGATCAGTTGGCCGCCAACCGTCATAGCGATGGTCTCGCCCTTACTTGGCAGACCATTGACGAGTTGTTTGAAATCTTTGAATGTAAAGGGAATCATGGTTAGTCCTCCTTTTTACTAAGGCATCCATAGAGCGGGTTCTTATCGCCGTACCAATAGGCATTATCGGTGAAGACGGAGGTCTCTTCTTTGTCGTCCCAATCAATGATGTCATCGGCATTGATGCATGGATAGGTCCCGCCATCAATGGTGACTGTTTCATTTTCGAGCTGGGCGTCCTCGCCGGGGCAGCCTGCGCAGCCGATGTTGAATACCCGGTGGGTGAACAGGTCTACCTTGCATGGGGCATCGAAATAGGAGCCGTCGTCCCAGTTGGAGGTAAAGGTGGCGTCCACGATCTGGGAGCTAGTGGTGGACATGGGTTCATTCAGCGGTTTACCGGCAATCAGCTTTTTAAGAACATCGTTATAGCGTTCATCTTCAAAACCACTGCCGTCATCTCTGCCATACGGGTAGGTAAATTCACCCTGGTCTTCGGCTTGGTCCCCGATTTCATCAAAGATAGCGATAGCGCCATCGATCATTTCAAGCAGGTCTTGGCAGGATTCGCCGTATGTATCATAGAATTTATCGCGCAGATCAAACAGAAGCACCTTCTGCTGATAGAAAGCTACGGGATCAAGATTTAGATTTACGTTGGTATTCATAATGTTCGCCTCTTTTATTCCAGTGTGATATTGACTTGACATTAGCTGTAATTCTTTAACATGGTACAGAGCCTCTTTATTTAAGCGTTTCGTTTACGAAAAAGATGCTGTTGTGCTCGTAGCATTTATGACATGTCAGGCAGTTGCGGGCACCGCAGTTGATTTCGACATTGTGCTGCTTGCTGTACGCCTTATCGTAGACGGTGAATACCTTATCGATCCAGCTGTAGTTGGAGAAATCCTGCGAGACCTGATTGAGGTGGTCGGAGCTGTATACGCAAATCAGATTGTCCGGCTTGCCAAGCTCCTTAATGGCCTTATCCATAAAGGCTGCGTTTTTCGTCCAGAGAGCGATCGTACACCACGGATTCGCCCTGGCAATGCGAATGTAGTTCTTGGCGTGGGTCACATTGACAAGGTCGCCATGGCTTTCAAACCGGGCAATGCGGCTGTTCAAAACAGGCAACTCATAAACCTCAAGGTCATGACTGGAAAGGATCTTGGTGTTTTCTGCATAGCGGTTTCGTGCGGCGGGATAGATGGCCAGACCACGCTTGGCATAGCAGTGTGCGCATACGCTGGTTTCATCCTTGGCACGCTGTTCGCAAATGGGGTTGCAGAGCATACTGGTGGTAATGGTCGGAATGCCGTTCATTTTGCCTTGCGGGTGAGAGATAAAAATCTGTTCTATGACACGATCATTTTTCATTGTATGTATCCTTTCTTGGCAGCGCACAAGAGCGGATACAATATTCAATTTTTATATCTCACCCTTGGAGGCTGGTATTACAGCGTCAATGCGGCGAAAAGTGGTTGTTTTGTTTCAATCAGGGCAAGGAGATCCATTATGATTCCTCCTCACTCATCCATCGGAATGGCATCCGTCACCTCATAGTGGCCGTTTCGCATGGAATAGCCAATGTTACTGGCAACATCAGCGCTCATGTTTGCATCACCATTATTCAATGCCTGACTTACCTTTTCGATGGCATCATCAGCGCTCTCAGCATCAATGTAGACAGTCGTGGAAACAGAAATGACAACTTTGTAGGTATTCATAATACACTCTCCTTTTCTACCATTTCGAGCAGATCATATGCACTGGAGCCGTCATCGGTTTCATCATCGAGGCGATGAAGCAGCTCTTTCATTGCATCATTTTTATCTTCTGCTGTGACAAGGTAGGTATCGCTGAATTTGCGTTTATTGTTGTAAACACGGCAGTCATACAGATGCCTCATACTTCGTCATGCTCCTTTGCGACAAGTTTCTGCAGCTTTTCATACAGTTTGCTGCAGGCATTGGCTCGCTGCTTTGCCAACTTGGCCTCTCCGCCTTCAAGTGTGCTTGCATATTCCTCGAAGTTATCGCGGTTGGCTTCAAGCGCATCAATGATGGTCCAGAGTTGATTATCAGTTAAAGTAATTTTCATGGTTACATCTCCGTCAACGCCAGTCGTGGGAATTAAATTCTTCGATTGCACGGTCAAGCTCGTCACAATCATTTGAAATGCGTTTTCGATCGTCCAACCACTTAGGAGGAACAACCATATCTTTCCTTTCATTTCTTGTGATTTGTTCTTCTGCAAAACACAGTGATTCGTTTGCGCGTTCCCGCTCATCAGAAAGAGCCTTATAAATTCGTTGTAAGGTTTTAAAGGTCATACCGCACCTCTATCGAAGCTTTATTTCTTATTCGTCCGTTAAAATGATATCTTCGCCAACGAACAGCGAGAGCGGATGAGAACTATAATGGTCTGTGATACCCCAGCAGTTATAATACTCGTTATCTTCAGCCAGACCAACGCCCTCATTTACATCATCCAAAATATCTTGCGTAGTTGGAAGTTCGGTTTCGTCGGCAGTATCAATGCCAGCATCCAAAACCTCTTTTCGCTTGGCAGCGCACTCTGCAATAAAGCGTTTGACAGTCCGATAACCATTGACAGTAAAAACGTATCGCATGTTGTACCTCCGTCATTGACAAATTTCCCAGCCTTCATCCCACAGATAACGTTCTCTAAGCTCACACCAAATCTGTCTTGAAATATCCTTGATCTCTTGATGTACACAGATGTGTTTCCAAATTTCTTTGGTTTCCTCGACTGTGCGTGGTTCGTAGATGTTGTTGAGCCACTTTGCAATGGTTTCGTTGGTACCATCTGGAAATATAAAGCGCGGTTTGTTTGTGTCATCGGAAATGTAGGACCCAAACCACCGGTTGAGGGTGCCTTTCGGCGCGGCTTTTTCGCGCTGTTTCAGGTCTTTTGTTTTGACACCACCAAAGACGGCAGCGACTGCGCAGACTTCCTCGTCAAAGCGCGGATAGCTGGCGCTACCGGCATATTCATAACTCATTCCCATAGTTGATTCCTTTTATCAAACATAAACTTTATTGATTTGTAATTAACGTAGTATCGCTATTTAGTCGTAGAAATCTCTCACGATAGTTTTACACCATTCACCATTCGGTATGCCGTTATCGGCGCTGTCGATGAAAGAGTTGGCAATCGTTTCTGCGTCGCCTTCATCCATGGCACACTGGATACGATCTTCGATTTCATCTGTAGACCATTCATCATCGTATCTGTATTTATTTTGGAAGTATTCACGGATGTAATACTTGGCTTCTTCAGTAGCACGTCGCATGAGTTTGTCTTGATGGCCGTCTTCACAGAGTTCATCAAAATGCTCCAGCACAAAATCGAGTGCATCCACATAGCCATCTTCGTAATTGTATCCGCAGGTCGCATGATCGTCATATGAGTTCTTGTTCACTTCGTGATTGTAGCGTACAAACTCCAAATCATCCTTCGTCATTGTTATCACCTCAATTCATAAAACCACTCTTTATGATAATGGCGCGGGTTATGCTGTCTCTTTTACTTTGCTAAGTGCGCACCAAAGTCGTTTGAGTTCATCTTCGATAGCGTCGGCGTCGTCAAGCAGGACACGTAAGCCGGGAGCGCCGCGCATACCGTAGTTTTCGACGGCGTGCTGTTCCGTATCAAAATTTATGTAGGCATCATAAAGCTGGGAGAGAAAATCGTCGTCGTCCTTTACATCAAATGACAGTAAAAAATCCTCACCTGCAGGGGAATACCATTCAAGTTCGATAGAATTATCTTCGGTATCGATATAAGGCTTCCAATTATTGTCATCCAGAGCATCCAGAATTTTTTGAGAAATCATAGTTAAGTCCTCCTAAAATGTACCTCTCCCAGAACTTTTTGAATTCCTCGCTCGGCATCTGTGTTTCCGCTTCATCCAGCAGTCTTTTGTAGGAATCGCTGGAAACATCAGCGCAGCGAAATTCACTCTTTAATCTACCCGCATGACATCCGAGAACGGGATGAAGCTGCCACCGTAATTGAAGCCCATGACGTATTCGCCGGTATCCATGTCACAAGCTTCGCGGATCTTGTACCAGCGGGGAGGATTGTTGTTGAAACCGACGAGGACACAGTCGTTGGATTCGTCGATTTCATAGACGGCCAGACCGGCGGTGTTGCAGATGGGATAGGAGCCAATTACTTTTCTTTGCATGAAAATCACCTTAATAATGATTAGTGAAATTGGTTTTCGTCATAATACATATTACAGATGATGTTATAATACTGGTCGTTTTCTGCAACGTTGCAGTCGTGGTTATTCAGAAAGCAACGAGCAATTCTGCGGACGGCACCGTCTTCAATGGCATGATCTATGCGCTGATCGCATTCATCATCCGTCAGACATACTTCACGGGACAAAAAATTCCAAAGATGGTCTTGAGCATCTTCCATTGCGTTGACAAGTCTTTGTTCATCATACAAAACCCACCAGGCATCAAGGACTTCTTTCATGGCGGTTACATAGCCATTAGTAAAACTCGCATTATACCGAGGGTTATTCTCGACAGATGTAATAGCGTTTTTAATATCCTTTTTACTCTTCAGCATTCTGCATCCTCCCATTCCAAATCGTCAAAGTCTGGGCAGGTTACTTCGACTTCGCACGGCGCGGTTTTGACTTTACCGTTTTTGTAGTAGAGCTTGGTATATTCATCTCCGTCCAGATAGTGGACGGTCAGCTCGAAGATCAGATCCGGGAAAAGATAGGACATCTCGCGGATGTCGGGCTCCATCGTGAACTCGACATCATTGTTGGCAGGGAATTCCAGGACGCGGTTTGCGTATTTATCCGGGTAGGGATGGGCACTGAACATCCACGGATACTTCTGGCCGTCAAAAACGTAATATTCCAAAGGACCATGAAGATAATCGAAGAAATCGTTATCGTTCATGTAACTGACCACATTGGCGGCGGTTTCATCGGAGATGTAAGACCGGAGAAAATCGCGGTCGCTGTAAATTTGAAGCGTGTGAGAATAGCTCATGGGGTAAAACTCCTTTCAGTGAGTGCGAATATAGTTGAGCAGAAAATCGAGGGCTTGATCTTCTGGCAGAATATCTGAGATAGAATTATCGCCGGTTTCATTTTCAAAGGCGCACTCGGCAATGATCTGGCAATAGTCTGCGACCGACATATCCTTGCCATAAGACTCGACCATAGCCTGGACGGAATCATAGAAGCCGCAGATGGCGGTCTCGATCTCATCAAGATCCATGGATCCGACATTGACCGTGGAGTTCGTGACGCAGTAGTCTGAGTCCTTATGCGGGAGCATATCCATCCACTGGAGTTGGACAAACTCGTACTCGATATCCGTGATTTTACGGCAATACTGGGCACAAGAATCATCGGTAAGGAACCATTGACCTACGGTGGCGGGCAGAGAGCAGGCAGACATGGTTAATCCTCCAGCGTTTCATCGACAATTTTGTATTTTATAGAGGACGGAAGACCATCGTACTGCGGATGATCAAAGAAAAGATAGGAGAGAATATCTTCCATGATGTATTTCATATTGCCGTTGCGGATATGTTCCATCTCTTTTTCGGAGCACATGTAGGTATCACTGTCGCCAGAGATAAAACCACAGTCATCTTCAGCATGACCAACAAATTCATCGACAGCGCAATTGATATAACCGGCATAGCCTTCCTCGATATCTTCGGGCAGAAGGTTATCGCCGGTGCCGGGAGTCAGAGTGACGATATAATTCTTACCGGCATCTTCATCTTTTACATAAACAAGCATTGAGAAACTTCCTTTCTTGAAAAAAATAAATCAGACCATACTGTACAGGTCTGCGAATGTAAGAATGGGGTGGACTGCTTCGGCCTGTACCGTGCCGGTAGCACAATCAATTTCTGCTATATCCACCATCATAAGGTGTCCATCCCAGGTTCTAATCATATATGTTTCACTATAGAGGGAGTTGGCACAATCCATAATAGTAGCCAGGTGGCCATAACGATGTTTATTAGAGCTGAAAGCCCAGACTTCACCAATTTTGATATCGCCATGATTATCTTCGCCAAATTCCTTTGCTAGATCATCCCAGCTGCGGAGCTTGACGGTGTCATCGATGTTGTAGGTCATAAAATCACCTGCCTTTACGGTGTAACAGAAAAGAGATCGTCGAACGAAATGGTGGGGGCGATGATAGTTGCGGAATCCTTAATGACGCGATCGATGCAGTATTTAGTGAACTCAAAATATTGGAATGAAAATTCAGGCTCGGGCATATCCTCGACGATAATTCCTTCAATTCTTTCATCACCCTGCTTATAGGTTTTGATTTCTTTGATCGTAAGCGGAACATCGACGAAGAATTTAGAAAAATCACCGCTAAAGCAGGTCGGGTTGTCATTCTCGGGGCCCAGGCCGTTCATATTAAAATCGGCCTGCATATCAGCCCAGGAGCGAAGCTGAATCCTATCGCCGGGGTAATAGGCTGGTTCCGGCTCGAGCATTTCATCGCCCCAGCTCCAATAACTTAAATCAGACAAGAAATCTATATAATAACTACATTCATATACACACGTGATTTTGCCCCAGCGGCCGCAATATTCACGCATAGTATCGGTGAATGTCAAAGGAACCAGAATGTTTCCATACACGTCCATACCATATTCAGCTTCCATATCGTTCCACTGGCGGATACGGACCCAATCGCCTACTTTATGCTGCATACAAAATCACCTCACATAGCGGCATCAGAGAAAAGATCGGAAAAAGACAGCGTGGGGATGACCTGCGGTAAAGAGGTTGACACAGCGGGACAAAACTCATAGCCGGAAAAAACAAACGTTCCAAGATTTGTGTTCTCTTTACTGAATAAATAGTAGTGATAAACACCTGTGCTTTTGCGCGTTACATCTTTGATGGTGGCAAGAACAGGATTTTGAAATAGGAATTCAAATTCAGACTTAGTAAAAAATGTCGGATTTATACTTTGGTCGTCCCTGTCCATATCGAAATCACGATCCAGTGCGTCCATACTGCTGACGATGACCTGATCGCCTACCTTGTATGGCTCATTTGATTCCAGCATAGCATCTTTCCAGTACCAATTATTATCGACACCTTTAAAAGAGATCCGACAAGCATTGCCCCATTTGTCTGTTATTTTGCCCCAGCGGCCGCAGAGCTTTTGTATTTTGGGAGCAAAACAAAATTCATCAACCAGAAGGCAATCATGATCATCCTTACGGTATTCTTGACAAAGGTCATCCCATTGGCGAACACGCACCCAATCGCCAATTTTATATTTCACGGCAAAATCACCTCACATTGCAAAAAGTTCTTCAAAGGAGACTGTAGGTTCGACCTGGTCGGAAACAGGATCTAACATATCATCGTTAAAACCCCATCGCATGTAAGATATATCATCGGGAGATAAAACATTGCCGTTATCATCCTGTAAATTGTAGCGATTACCAGACCTGCTTACCGTAAAAACCTGGCCGCAATACTTACGCATAGCTGGGTTAAAATACAAACCGTTTACATTTGGCCCTGCCATGCTCGGTATCTTTTCATACTGCATAGCCCACTTAGAAACCAGCTCGTCCCAATCCTTGACGCGGACACGATCGCCGGGTTTGAATTTGTTTTTCATTGCAGTGCCCCTTTGGCAAAAAGTTCTTCAAAAGACAAGGCGGGCTCGATCGCCATAGTAGGGACATCCTCGGCAGGCTCCAGCATTTCTTCACTGAATGACCATGTTATTTTGAAATCACGAGAGCGAAGAACATCCCCGGCATCGTCTACAAGATTGAAAAAATCTCCGCTGTATTCGCAAATTGTATAAACATGACCGCAATACGGGATCATGCTGGAGTTAAATAAAAGACCGTCGATACGAAATCCGTCTACGACGGGCACCATATCTTTGGCATTCTCGCTGATGGCTGTGAGCGCTTCCAGGCTTTTGACACGGACGCGGTCGCCGATACGATAGAACATGTATCATTCATCCTTTCCGAAGAGTTCTTCAAAAGAAACAGTGGGCTGCGTGATGACGGGCTGGACAAATTCGCTGCGGCAATAAAGCGTGCTGAGGGGAAATTTCCAGGTAGTATCATTCTCGTCCTGCAGATTGGCAGCAGTAGTGTCGCCATTGCGATCATAACTTATATGAACGATCTGATACTTTTTAAGGCACATCTTTTTCATGCTTCTGGTGATAAAGATGTTATTGACTATACAGTCAGGATCATCCAGTTTGACAGGGAGAACTGCCTGGGCAATGATTTCATTCCAGGGACGCACCCAGACGCTGCTGCCTACTGTTACAGGAAGCTCAGAAGCAGGAACGGCTGTGTACAAAAGAGTATCAGAGAAGAGCATCTGAACGCCATTTTTGTAGCAGACAACCAGGTTCGTCATAGGATCAATAAGCCTATAACCGGTAAAGCCTGCTGTTGTATATATCTGCCCAACAAGCATAAGGCGGCCGCAGTAAGCAGCTTTTTCCTTATTGAAGCGGATACCGTCCCTTGTATAAAACGCCTCATCGTTACTACGGTCATTTTCTGCGCAGATCATTTCAAGGCTGCGGACGATGACCCAATCTCCTACTTTATAACTCATACAGCTCCCTCGCTTTTTCTTCCGGAATGATTTCGGCATGGCTGCTGCCAAAGAAAGCGTCAAACATTTCATCGTCGTGATCGGTATGGAAGCCGCTGCAGCTATCATGATATTCCCAGGAACCCGTGTCAGTATCATAGACATAAACATCATAGACGTAGCTGGGGCCGGTGAGATAATCATCGTAAGCCCGGATCTCATCCCGAATCAGCTTATGTGCAGTCTGCTGCCAGTTTTCATCCGTGCCGAACTGGTCGATCACATTCTGTTTGGTGCAGATGGCGTAGCCCACCTGACCGGAATCCCACTGATCATGATAGGGCGTCACGCTGATGGAGATGCCGCTATGCGCATACAGGAACAACGGCAGAGCCGCGAACTCCTGACCGATTTCACGGCGGGAATCCAGTTCCGTGCGCGGATCATCGCAGGTGATATCGCCCCAGAAATAGCGGTTCTTGGTGGTGACCAGTTCGATCGTACCGTACTCTTCGTGCGGGTTGACGGGGTCGGTATCGTAGCTGGCGGTAACAAAATACAGTTCCTCATCCTTGGTGAGAACATAAATACCATCCATGGTCTGAGTCGTTTTGACCTCGATCGTAAGAGTAGACATCAAGCTTCCTCCTTTTTGGAATACTTGGTGACCACGGCATCGGCTGCGAAAACAAACCGGTCGGTCAGGGAATCGCTGTTGATGAAGAGCTCGCGGCGCAGATTGGCCTTGACGCCGAATTTTTCTTGAAAGGCAGTGAATAACGCGGACCAATTCGGTTTCATCTCGTCATAGATCAGGTGATAGCTGGCGGCGCTGTGTGCGGTGCGGTCGTTGGTGGCATCGGCAACAGACTTGACTGCCGTGTCAATACGGCTGCCGTTGTTCGGGTTGGCGGTGGTGGAACGCAGCCATTTGATCTTGGGCTTGGCGGAAGCTTTCTGCTCCGGCGTTTCCTGCTTAGGGGCTTCATTCCCAAAGCTGTTGGCATCAAACTCGGCCAGACCGTTTTTATCATACTTGACCTTGGGGTTATCCTTAACGCAGTGGAGAATGGAATCGTTATAGAAATCCTCCAGCACCGTATCAAAGATCTCGCGCCACTGGCTGTTGTCCTCGATGGCGGTCATGGTGCTGAAGTTGCCGCCCATGCGGGGATGCTTGTTCATGTAATCGCGGCGGAGCTGCCATTTGACAAAGCCATACGTCCTGGTCATTTTGTCGTAAACCAGATTGACGACTTCGCGGGAATCATCATATTTGCCGGGCTGATTGGCAAGGATCTTACGGACAGTGTCATATACTTCGCCCTTCCACTCGCTGGTGGTAGCGCGGTGCTTGGTCGGCTTGACATGGGGAATCTTGCTCTGGGCGCTCTCCGCCTTTTCGTTGGCAGCAGCGGTGAACTCGGCATCGACAGCGGTGTCATCCGTGGATTGTGACTCGGCGACAGGTTCGTTCTTGGCAGTGAGCATGCGCTGGTTCTGCTCCATGATATGGTTGGCCAGCAGGGACATAGTGTTCATCATGGCAGCCATGGCGGTGCGGGAATCCTTCTGATCCTCGATAAAAGACTGGACAAGCGTGTTGGTAGTCTCCTGAGACTTGACCAGCGTATCAAACATCAATTTGAAGGTATCATTGCTGACAGCAGTCTGCTGGTCAGGGGCGGCGAGGACGGAGTTGCCGTTGTAGAGGGACTCCATGACATTCCATACAAAGTCCATGAACTTATCGGCTTTGGGCTGACGGGAAAAACGGCAGATCTCCATGACACCGCGGAGATTGTAGACAAAAGTATCCTGTTCACCACCGGGGGTCTTCATTTTGAGGACCCCTGACATCGGATTGAGTCTGTCCGCATTTCTGGAATGAATCTGTGCAATAGCTTTTGCACCAGCAGGATATTCCAATGCCTGTCCAACCTGTTCACGGGTCATATAGAACTCACCAGAATCGTTCTTGTAGAAATCACAGGTCAGGGTGCCGAAAGGCTTCTGGGTGGCGAGGGTGAGGGAAGTAGTTGCAGTAGACATAATGATTTTTCCTTTCTTTGAAACAGATTTCTTTTAGTATTCGTCCGGGAAGAGGACCGTGGTTACGGAACGGTCCCACTCGGTGATGATCCAGATGCGCCAATCGGGATGATCGGCGGGGTTATAGACGCTGAACAGGCGATCGTTGCCAGAGGTAAGGGCATCATTATTGAGCTGGGCATCCTCGGCACAGCAATCACCCCAGTCAGCGTTTTCGTGGCGGGTGATACACTGATACACATAGGTAAAGAAATTACGATCATCATTCATCTTGGCGGCGATTTCATCCGTGACTACAAGAGAGCCAAGCTTGAATTTACTCATACAGAAGCACTTCCTTTCGGGTTGGCCGCGAAGAACTCATCCTCGGGGCAGAAGGGGCAGTACCAGGAACCGCCGCGGTAGAAAGCGCCGGGTGTGTCCGGCAGACATTCGTAACAGACGGTGCCGTCTACAAAAGCAAGGGTGTAGGTAATGGATTTCATCATTGAATATCATTTCCTTTCTGTGTGGTTTTGTGTGATGTAAGCTGATAAGGTGGCTGCCTGGACGAGGAGGTGGTCCCAACTTGTTATTCAGAAGCTGCTGCTCAATTTTAGAAGGTCCTGGAACGATTTTATGGGTACGATGCACTGTTGATTGGACGTGTAAGTGAGCTAATCGCTATGGACTCTGACGCTTTGCCAGTCGTTAGTTGGCAGTGAACTCTGAATCTTCGCTGAAGAATCACTAGGATCGCGATGGCCATCGGCGACTCGCCGATCGTGGTGAGTGGACTGGGTAACAAATTCATACTCTCGGATATGACCTGAGAGTTTTTGCCTTGAACTACAAAGCAAAAGTAAACCTTACATAACACAGTTTATAGAATGTAAAAACATTTCTGCGGCATTACCGAGCGCTCCAGATGGGGGTCTGAAGCGCCGGCAAGAAAGGAAGAAAAAATGAACAAGGGCTGCATGGAATCACCACAAACCATGCGCCCGGTGGCCGGACGAACAACCGAAAGAAAGGAAGAAACGGCTGAAGCGCCCGGTAACACCGCAGAAACGGCGGGGGAAACTGAATCAAGCTGCTTTGGGCTTGAGATCGTCAGAGATACAAGTGAGAAGATCGGCACCATATCTGGCGTTGTACTTTTGGATGACACCGGCAATGGCGGCGGGTTCTACACTAAGGTAGTAGCTGATATTGCCGCGGAACTTTTGGAGATCCTCTTCATCCCATTTTTTGCCGTTGCGGCGGTCTTTGAAATAGGTTTCGATGGTAGCTTTAAGGATTTTGTGGTTTCGATAACCAACGGTAATATCGCCATCCTTATTGAGCATCAGACCGAGCATCCAGTTACGACCGGCGCGGGTGCCGAAGTGGGTCTTTTCGGTGTTCAAGGTAAAGGGAGCATCGAGTTCATGAAGCATGGCGATCAGTTCCCGCTCGACCTTGCGGTAGTTGAAGAAGACCCGGCAGGAGATATGAATATCATCGGCATAGCGGGTGTAGCAGATGCGGTCTGTGATAGGCGTGCCGTCCGAGTTGCATTTGCCGCTTTGAAATTCATTGAGAAGGCGGGCAAACTTATGATCGAAGGGAATCATCATGACATTGGTGATGAAAGGGGAGAACGGGGTGCCCTGGGGCAGGCCGTTATTGAGAAACGCCAGGCTTAAAGCGCGGCGAAGCTCCCTGCGGCCGGTGGGGTCTGCCAGGATCAGGTTGAAGGGATAGATCTCTTCCATCTGCTTGAGGACAAAGCGCAGGGTGGTGGAGGGAAAAAAGCCATGGAAATCAAAATGGCAGAAGTACCAGCTGCGGAACCGCTGATGCTTGATGACGGCATCCTTGGTGGAGCGGCCATTGACATAGGCAAAAGCGCAGGTGTGGTGGTCGGCAAACATCCAGCCGGACATCATATCCTTGAGCTGAGCCAATGCCTTTTTGAGTTCCGGGTGCGGGGCATCAATGGGGCGCATCTTGCCGCCGGTCTTTTTCGGGATCTCGAAATGATCGTAGAGTTCCCATTTGTTGGGGTAATCGATCAGGTCCTTATAGCAGGTGTTGAACATCTTGAGCTGGCTGATCATAGCGTCCAGGTAAGTGATTTTCATAATGCGCTCAGGCACTTTGCTGCACACAACGGTGCGGGTGGAGCCGTGACCGCCGGAACGTAAGGAATCCAGCGGGATATCGACGCCAAGCATAAGTTCCTCGAACGTGATTTGGCGAACGGTTTCGGGGGTGTTGTAAGTTATGTATACCATAGTGGTGTACCTCGATTGTGTTTGTGATCTTGAAGGAATGAGGCTGATCTTTTGTTGGATTACGATCGCAGTGATGACTGCTATCTTCACATCTGATGAGAATATCAGTTATTTTGATGAGCAAAATTTGGAAGTGTGCTCGCTTCCTTGGATTATTGGGTTGCTGACACGGACTGATGACCTGGGTTTGCGTGCCGAAGCCCACTATTCTGGGTGCGAAGACTCAGTGGAGGCGCCTGCAGGACCTCTGCCTGGCAGCCCGGTCTGGGTAACAAATTCGTACTCTCGGATATGACCTGAGAGTCGTTGCGATTTACAAAATGCAACGGTAAACATCACAAACAAATTTAAATTACAAAGTGTATTATACGGACGATATATTACATGGTGGTATTACATGGCCGTGATAGCTCCTTCCGTGTCGAGATTGAAAGGCGCAACCAGGATCAGATCCTTGATCTTGCCATCCGTGACAAACTTTTGGAAGTTGATAACGGTCATGGTGGCCGCCATGCGAACCGTGGGCGCTACACCCAGGACCTCGCCGCAAGCGGAACGGGGCACCTCAGCGGTCGCTTCCTCGTGGGTGAAGTTCATACTGTCGAGCAGTGCTTTCTTGGCCTGCGGGTCACGCCAGTCGGCTGCATAAAGCTGGGCATCAAACAGTGCCGTGCGGACATCAAACATCGCCTTGATATTGGCGTTATACTGGTTGCGCTTGACAATGTCGCGCCGGATCGCAATATCATCCACGGCCAGGAACACATAGCCTGCCAGCGGCTCACCATGCCAGCCATCGGGCTTGACCTTGACGGTTTCATTACAGGTCAGATTGATATTACCAAGAATATCTCGCAAGGCATCGACCTTTTTCATGCCGACATGGTCATCGAAGAACATCTGGTTGACGAGGTTTTTCTCCTCGACCTTGTCCATATCCCAAAGGGTGAACTTGGTGAGACCGTAGCGGGCCAGCAGCTCGGCGATGGTAGAACCGACAGAACCGCAGCCAATAATGTGAATGGGAGCGGTGATCTTGGCGGGGTCGAAAACCTCGCGGCTCTTATTTAAATTCATCGGGAACCTCCTGACCGTAGGTGTACCAGTCGTACTGCTTATAGCAGTTGTACTGGTTGAAATAGATGGGCGGCTGAACGACCGGCAGCGATTCGACCTTGACCATGGTTTTGACTTCATCCAGGAAAGATGGGTCAAACGTATCGTAGGTAAGAAGAACTTCATCCTGTTCACGAATCGTGCCATGATCGTAGATGCGGGCTGTGTAGTAGAGATCCTTGTTCCAGATCATGAAGATATAGAACTGGTTATCCGGGATGTGGCGTTCCTCCTGGCTTTGGATATCCGTACCGGAGGGGTGCGTGTCCATATAGACGTGGCTGTGACCGTGGTAGTGCAGGTCATCAAAGTGAGGATGCTCAAAGTACCAGCGGCCATATTCCTCCTGATCGACCTCCACCGTAGCAGCGGTGACCGTTTGCGGATAGACCGTGATATCATAGACCTCCCAGCCATCCTGGATGGGGCGGGTAAGACCATGCCAGCCGATCTCGGTGTTATACTCGTTCAGCAGAGCGAGCTGTTTGTTCCAGGCATTGGCCGTGAAGTGGATATGAATGGGTTTCTTTGCGGGTGCCTTGACGGCGAACGCCTTTTCATTCGGACTCGTTTTGGACATGGCTTACGCCTCCTTTCCGTTCATTTCATCACAGATGATCTGCATAGCTTCCTTGAATGTGATATCGGTGCCGTCTTGCGTGCGGATGACCTTGCCACTGCCGAGAACCAGCTGCTGCGTAACACGACCCATGGCCCAGGTCTCGGACAGGGACACATTGGATGCGCTTTGCTGCGAAATAGCCAGGGCAGCGATATAATCATGGTTGCGCTCGGCATCCGTAAGATCGCCTGCATAGCCGCCCAGGCAGCTGGCAAAAGCGATATGCGGGTTATTGATATAGTCCGCAGCAACAGGCTCCATGGGATCATCGGCTTCCACAGCGTGGACATCGGCATCTCTGTCGATGGTGTAAGTGGCAGCCATCTTGATCGTGAACCGATGATCAACAAAAACAGCGCGGTAGAACGCGGCCATCTGATCGTTGTCATACGGGTTATCGATTTCATGGGAGCCGCGGCCGATACTGGAATAACCATCGAGAACATCAGGGTAGTTCAGCACATAAGAATCGACCATATCCTCATCATAACAGGAGAGGGTGGTGAGCACCGTGTACTGGATATAACCGTTTCCGATGCCGATATGGTCGATACGGAATCCGCCGCTGCGCAGGTAATCATAGATTTCCTGGCGAAGCTGATTCGTGTCGGTTTTGCGAAGGTAGGCAATCTTTGCGTTGTACTCTGCAATGATGCGAAGCTGATCGGAGATGCGGCGCTGGTAGTTCTTGATCTCATGTTCAGCTTCCTCGATATTGAGGGAAGCGTAGCGGATCTGATCAGCCTGTGCGTTGACGGTAATCTCCTGGGCGGCAGAACGATACTCGATCATATCGTAAGCATACTTAGTGATAAAGGAAGCCGTGGCGTCCCAGAAATCTTTGCGCGATGCTGCGTTATCTTTTTGACTGATCTTGTAGACCAGCTGAAGCAGCGCGTATTCATCGGGCTGAAGCTTCTGTTCGCCCTCGAACAGCCATGGCAGGAGCATGGGGATGGCACTGATCACACGAAGCCAGATTGCATGGCGGGGACGTACCGCCTGGTCAACATCCACGATGGCCCTGCGCTTATCGGGCAGGATATAGACCTTGCTGTGCTCCGGAGCGATATAGTTTTCGAGCCGGGTCACACTGGTAAGGTCATTGGTAACAGGGAACGGAACCGTCGTGAGGTAAAGAAACTCCGCATCCATATCACCGTTATGGCCGTTTTCAAGATGAAGCGTTTCCGTTCTGGGGGCAACCACGCACATCCAGACGGCCTGGAGGACGAGCAGATCATCACCGCTGACGGCACGATACTGGTCACTGGTGAATCGCCCCTGCATGGAGCTTTCAAACGCTTTCGAGAGGATTCTTTCGTTGATTTCCAAAACGGAAACACTCCTTTCTTTAAGCGGCGGGCTTAGCCGCGGCAGGCGTTATCCTGCTTGGGGATGTTGAGCATGTAGAAGCTGGTGGCGGTGTTGATCTTCTCGAAATTATCGGCGAACCAGCGGATGGGCTTGTCCAGGTTTTCCTCGCCCAGAGCGATACCGTTGAAGTTCGTCTGGCCGACATGGTAGTCAACGCCGAACTGATCCAGCAGCTGACGGGGCGTGGTGGTGTCCACAGAGATGGGGGCGGACTCGTGACGATCGAAAGAAGTGCCGACTTTAACCTTGATGATGCTTTCCATAAAACTTGTCTCCTTTGAAATATACATTTATTTTGTGATTTTATACATCGCTTGTATGCGTATCCCGGATGTAAAAGAGGGGGATCAGCCCTCTGCGGTGGTGTCCTCGGCGTTAGCTTCACCGGTCAGTTCCCGGATGAAGGCGGCCTTGCGATCCTTTTCATTCTGGACAGCGGTGGTGGCGGTGGCCTCGATCTCGTCCAGCTTGGCCTTGGCAGCGCCGACCTTATCAAAGATCTCGTTCAGCTGCTCATCGGCGGGCTTATTGGTGTCCAGCGTGTAGGTCAGGACGGCCTTGCCATCGCGGGTCTTGTTGGCGAAAACGATGCCGTACTGGCTGATGCTGCCCATGGTGCCGCCGGTTTTGACAACGAACTGGACGTCGCCGTCCTTATCCTTGATGGCCAGGGCGTCGGGATTCTGCTTCTCCAGCAGTTTGATGTCGTCCAGCGACAGGGTGGAGATGAGGTCGAAAGTGGTTGCGTTCAGGGTGATCTTAGACATAGTAGTTACTCCTTTGAATTCATTTTGTACGTTAGTACGTTATTGTGTGGATGGCGGATATATCATCAAGACCTTGCGGCCTCGATTTCGTGGTAGGCTTCACGGATGGAATCCGCAGAGCAGAAGAACTGGCGGTCAAGATAGACTTCATAATGACCGCGGCGGTAATGGATGGTGAACATAGGCATCACTCCTTTCTGCCGTGACTACGTTCGGGTTTAAGTCGGCTTTGAATCATCCCCGCCTGCCGTTGCTGGCTTGCAAGCGGGACGGGGCTGCACTCGATGGGATTATGTTCGGGTTTAAGTACAGGTAGAGCATACCACCACAGCTTCGTTTTGTCAAGTAGGGTGGCAAGAGATTGCTTCTCGGTGCGCAAAATCGGTGCGGTCTTGCGGAACGGATGGTGTAGCTAAAATTGCGGTTTTGTAGGTTTTTGGCGAAGCTCATGCTGAATTCCATGAAAACCTTGGCCCCATCTATCTCGGCAAAAAGTTGCAAGAAATATCGAGATAAATTAGCAATGATGACATTCGTAAAGTTACTCCGTAATCCAGTCCTCTCCGAAATCCTGGTCCTTCGAGAACAAGTTCTCTGCGAACCAGTCTTTCTACGAGTTCAGGATTACTACATAACTTTACTCATGTCTTTGCGGCATTGTTCGGTTTTCGTCCTTGTCCTGGTTCATGTTTCGCAGGTGTCCGGGCTTCTAAGAGGTGTCATCGTACATAGGGTTCGTCCTTTTCTTGTCATGGTTTACAGGGTGTCATGGGCTTGGCAGTGCCCTTGTTTACGGAAATCGGCCTGAGAGGGCTTGTGCGTGGCTTGCTGGGTTCAGGAATATAAGTTGTCGTCTTTAATGAAGAACGGCTCACAGGGCTTGCTAGGTGCCTTGTAGCGTGTCCTTGTCAAAATCATGTTCGTGTTACAAGTGATTCCGGGCTTCTCAGATCGTCTGTGGGGCGGCTGTGCGGCCTTGTACAGGGGTCACTAGGCTTGGCAGGGTAACTTACTTATGTAAAGGTACAGGCTCGCAGAGGGGCTTATTGGCGGGCTTACATGGTCGGTGCGGACACGGCATTGGCCGGCATCTTTGCGGCATGGGTGGTCACAGGACAATAGTTAGCGCAGGACGGCATCTGGGGCTGGGTGATTGCCGGTGCCGTTTTGGTTGTGGATTCCGGTGGCAGCGTTGACAGGGTCGGCTGATTTTTGTTGCTGGTCACGGTATCAGTCTTGCTAGTGCGGGCTTCGTAGTCCTTGACCAAGGATCTTATCTCGCTCATGCAACCTGCCACAAAGAACGGTTTCAACATGGCATCGTTAAAACATTCGTCCGGCTTGCGTGTGAAGTGCCCCACAATGCCGCTGGCCTTGATGGAATCATACCCGCCCTTGTACACGGCCCTGTAGATGGAAACAGACCCGTATCTCCAATTAAGAAGGCGGTTCACGTAGTTGTTGACGTGGCCAATGTAAACGCGGAAATCATCCATCGTGCCGTTCATGATGTCCGTATAAGTCATATTTGTGCAGCGATACATGTCGGCCGAAATGTAGGCAACGGCTTTTTGGCAAAACATGGTCGCGATGGTGTCCAGATTTATACTGGTATTGGCGGGCTGATGGCATAGAACATCAATGATCTTGTGGCTGACGGTGTTCACCACGCGGGTGGCTTCCTCGCGGTTGAGCGGGGCACCTGCGGTCGTGCGGGCTATGTTGCTGGTCATGTGGGTCATAATGATTTCCTTTCTTTTACTATGTAATGATGGTTTTTGAAGCGGTTTCGTTTTGCATGTATATACACATTTTATGTATATCAGCTGGCAAGGTGGTAGCTGCCGTGCGGGTCGATAAATTCGCTGACATAGAACATCTGCCCGGCGTGGAAGAAGAAATCGCCCCCGTCCTTAGTGCGGCACAGGTGATGGATCTTGTGCTCAGTCAGGCGGCCATTGCGCCAAACGGTCAGCAGGATTCGTTCGTGGTCGCGGCTGTGCTGGATGCGGTAGGTGGTGGAGCCGATTTTAAGCATCTGCGATGGCCTCCTTTCAGGCAAACAGATCATCAATTAGAAATCAATTCAAAGGGCAAATTTTCAGCGGCCTGGACGCCGTAGGTGAAGCGCAGACCGGTGTGCAGGTTCTGGAATACGAAGCGGGGAGGGAAGAGCTCGCCGAGATGGACATTGCTGTTATCCTGATAGCCGACGATCTGGTAGCGGGTTCGTTTGCCTTGGATGTGGACGATCATGCCGGGCTCAAGCTTCATCGCTGGTGTCATCTCCTTCATCCTCGTCATCTTCGTCATCCTCGCCGTCATTGTAGCGCTCGAGGGCTTCCCAGCTGTCGAAGCCGAGCAGTTGAGCGATAAAATCTTCCTCAAACCAGAACAGGTCGTTGATTGCGGTGTCGGTCGGATTTTCGCCCAGGACTTCCGGCAGCAGGTCATCCAGCCGATCAAGCTGGTCGGTGGTCAAATGGTCGGTGCGCTCTTTAGCACCGGACCAGAATTCAAACTGGGACAGGGGTTTCTCTACGGTATAGGTCATTGTGTTCATTCCTCTTCCTGAGATGCTTTATTTAACAAGGAACGGCTTGGATGGCCGCAGGCATACTCGATCATAACATCGGGGTTGTTGCTGTGACCATATGTCCAATCGACCTGGATAAGACCGCGGGTCTCACCACAGACAGGACATTTCATATCGGTCAGTTCTTCGTAGTACGGTTCAATTTTGACCCAGCCATCCGGATTACTGAGAATGACCTGCTTGATAAGGAACTTTTCGGTCTCAGCATCAAGGCGAAGGGTGTTTTCGTTGAACAGTCTCGATTCCGGGTTATAGCTGAATCCGCAGTTTACATACCGGAACTCAGTACCAGCCTTGATGCCGGGCAGGTCTTTGAGCGTGGTAACTTTGTAGATCATCTGGCGGGACCTCCTTATCTCGTGGAGCGTTATGTGGCGCAGCCTTACAGGTTCACGTTCGTGCAGTAGGTTTCGATTTCGTCCGCGCTCCAGATCTGCAGGGCTTTCTTGCGCTCCTCTTTCATGGCACGGTAAACGCCGATACCTTTAAGGGCGGTTTCGCCGCTGCCGACATAACCGACATAGCCGAACTCCTCAAGAAATTCTTCGAGCGTGTAGTTTTCGGCATCCATGCAGTCGTGCAGGACGCTGTCGACCGTATTGAAAATACACTCGGCGCGGCCGTAATTGAGGACGATCCCGGTGTGAAATTCAAAATCAAAACCGTTTACAGTTACGGTGTGGTCACGATGCGGCCAGCTATCGGTGGTGATAAGGTCGCCCTTGCGGTAGCAGAGCTTGTTGACCTTGGCATAGATGGCCTTGACGGCGGCAGGGGATTCGATATAGTCTGCGTACTTATTCATGAGCTTGCGGAGATGTCTGGTTTTGAACTCGGATGCGAGGTTGGCGGACTCATTGAAATAGGATTCCTCGAACCATTGCAAGGTGCAGTAGTCCTGGTCGGTCTTATTCTTTTTGGCCAGGAGCGCTTTATATTCGTCAAGGTTCATACGGGTGCCGGGCGGCACGAGGTGGGTTTGCGTTTTCATATCTGGTGGAGCCTTCTTTCTCTGACGGAGTCTTAGCTAACGGCGCGATGTTCATCTTCATACTGAGCCAGCCATTGATCTGTGGCGTAGTGTTCACTGTCGTTTGTGAAATAGAACGTAAATACGACATTATCACTGAATTGGGAGTCGGGATCGATCCGGTGCTTGATGCCTTCGTTCTCGGCCCAGTTGTGCAGGGCTTCGGCGCGGTCGCGATTATACCGGATGCACTGGTCTCCGGCTTCAAAGTAGCACTTGGAAAACGATTTCGTTGGCATTATCATCATCTCCTATCTGGCGGAGCCATTATCTGACGGAGTCTTAGCTGGCGGCGTCATTATTCATGGGACAGATCGTGCCAGTACATGACGGCAACCGTGACAAGTGCGGCAACGACCAGGGGGAACACGACCCAGCCGGGCAGGGTAGCGGCCAGCCACAGGATCATGATGAACAAGGCAAGGACGGCCATGGTTGCGAGGATGCAGGCCAGGTGGAAAAGCGGTTTGGATTTCATTTCGTGTTCACTCCTTGATTGCTATATCATGAATTTATTGATTGTTATGGTAAAAGAAAAGCACCCTTAGTCCAGGATGCTGGCGGTTGCGACACTGGTCTCGCGGAGCGTCATTCGCCGATGGTGTACTCGTCGGTCTGACCCCAGGCAGTGAGGTAGACGGTGTCGCGGGCGATTTCGATCTGGATCTGGTTCATTGTGGCACGGTAGGTGAGCCAGGCGGTGGCCAGAACGGTGGCGGTGACGAGCGCAAGGGTGAGGATGATGCGGATGATGGGGTTCATTTTCATGGTGATTTCAGGCTCCTTTCTTGGATAGAAAATGGGCATAAAAAATAGCGCCCGGCTTTTTAGGCAGGACGCGAATAGAATCATGTTTGATTTTGTGATATGATAGGGAAAAGCGGATTGTGGGTGTTGTTATGAAAATAGAATCAGATTACAATGTTTTTATTGTGACAATCGAATCAAAAGTGACGCAAGAATTAGCATTGCCACGCAGGGTTGTAATTGTAAAAGACGATAATTTGCTGGATTACAATTCATTTCCAGATCAGCTTAAAACATGTTATCGCAAGTATAACCGTACTTACATTTTCACACAAGATGCGGCTAAAGGATTTTGCGATGCTGTTCGTCAGGATGTCAACCCAATGGAAACGGAGCATTGCCTGTATCATTGGCAAAAGGTTTCCGCGTTTTCGTTACCAAAGGAAAAACCAAAATCAAAAGCAAAATGGACTTACAAATCAAAACCAATTCCAGAATTACCTAAGCGCAAAAAGGTTTTAAAGGTAAAACCTGTTATTGGTGAATCGCCATCGCAAATGGTTCCACATTATACAACGAAACGTTCAAATTCTATGACAACAAGCAGCTCAATAACGAAACGTCCAAAGCATACAAGCCAGAAGAAAAAAACAGCGATTCTTTTACCAAGCGCAAGGATTAGGATGCGGTTCTTTGGGCCGGATTATCATAGTAGGGATTAGTAAACGACAAGCTCACCTTTGCAAATCTTTTTGATTAGCTGGGTAACGTTAGCGCAGCCTGTTTCTTGCAAAATCGTTTTGAGCTGTTCGCCCTCTTGTTTTGTAAGAACGACATTTAGACGCTTTTTTGTGGACTCATGCAGTTTTTCATCCTGCGGCACAAAATCACTCTCCATTTACAGTGGTATGCAAATGTAGTTTATTCTGGTTTAATCACAACCAATTCACCGTTGACAATCTTTTTTACAAATTGCGAAACATTTTTGCAGTCGAAAGCTGGTAGAATTTCAGTTTCAAGTTTTTCGCCCTCTTTTGGTGCGAGAACACATGCCTTTTGCCATTTATATTGCTTATTTTTGCTCCTCATCATTTCAAGAAGCTCTTCTTTGGTCATATTGTCGTAATCAATTCTTTTAGGCACGGTTCGCCCTCCATTCATAATAGTATGTAATTATGAATAGAGTCTACCATAAATGGCGGGCGATTTCAAGCCGGTTTCATTTTAGTTTCCGCTTGCAACCTGGGGCGCTATTGCATCCCAGCTCCACGGCACTAATTAGGCGGCCTTATGGGTGACGCTTGAAACAACGGACGCGATCAGATTGGGGTATCCTTGCGTGTTGTCGTACAGATAAGCGGCAAACACGTTTTTGTCTGCATTGAAATGGTGGAAGTCGTTAATGGCTTCATCCTCATCCCAATAACCATGGATACGGACAGGACCATCGGGTCCAACATGCTCCTCAATCGTGTACGTCGGCACAGGTTCATCGTCCTCGTCCAAATCGCACTCAATCGTGGCAAGGATTGCAATTTCCATGCAGTCGATCCACTGCGCGTTAGGGTACAGCTGTTCCGCAGTTTCGGTATCGGATTCATCCGGGCTAAACGCAAGAACACGGCGAATGTTATCATGCTGCAAATCCAGCACCTTATTTTCGGCACCGCCATTAGAGTATGCCGGGATCATCGTTTTATAGACGTTTCCGTCTACGGTTTCAAAACGGACAGGAAATAGCTGCAATTTAGAATTGTCCACGGTGGTACTTCCTTTCTCTGGCAAGAGTCTTTTAGCGGATTGTTCCGCCGTCAAGATAAAACCCGATTTTGTCGGTCACGGGTACCTGGCGGCCATTGATCTCTACATCATCACCATATACAGCGCGGGTTGCATTGCGATATTCTGCGCAGTTGCCGTGCTGGCGGGCTTTAAATTTCATCCCGCGCTTTTGAATAACGCTTGCCTGTTCCCCGCGCCATGCTGCGTGGGTTTTTTCGGCACGTTCTGCGGCGGCTTGTTTGGTGGCCTCTTTCCATGCTTTTGTAGTGCATGGTGGCGGCGTTACCTTGATATGCTGCAAGATATACCGCACAGTTTCGGATGTTTTTTTGCTTGCGCGGCGCTCAATCCACATAACAGTGTCGCCATACTTTTGTGGCCGTTTAAAAGCCATATAGCCATGGTACATAATGGGGCGCGTAACATATGGGCCTATTTTATCCACACCATACAAATCGCCTGGCTTTACAAGACAACCGTGAAAGTTAAACGATTGAACGCATTGACGCGGCGCTTTTAGTTTCGGCGCTTTTACGATGGGTTTTGCCATAGTTATACCCCCTAAAGGTTACGGATGTTTACCGCCTGGGTACACTTTCCGGGCGGATTTTTGGCTGTTTTCCGCGCTCATGCACACGGACAACAGATATAAAACGGCCTGCAAACGTCTTGCGCTATGTAATTGCTTTATTTGCGGCTGTTGCATTTTACCGGGTTTTATGTTACAATAAATATGGCTATATAAGCCTTGCCGGATTGCCAACACACCTACAAAACGGCGCTTGCGTAAAGCATTTACAAACCGTTAGAATGTACTTTTTTGGCGTTGCCTTGCACCGGGCTTTTAGAGGATAATGGCGCACTTTCCTGACGGAATTTACAGCGGCCTTTTTGTTCCTCTGCCTGGTGTATTGCTATTATGGTACTTAGCCCGGCCTTTTTGCGCGGCGTATATTCCAACTTTGCGCGGCTTGCTTGCGTATGTTCCAACGCTTGCGCGGGCTTTTCCACTTGTCAATGTTCTAAAATGGGGCAAGGTTGCTTTTTACGTGTGCGGCCTTGCTAAAGTTTCACGATTTACAGGTTAAGCGGCGGCTTTTGCGGCGGGCTTGTTTGCTTTTTTGGCGGCGGGCTTTTTGGCGTCTGCTTTTACGGGCGCGGGCTGTTTTGCCTGTTCGGCTTTTTCAGCGGCGGCTTTTGCCTTTTCCGCGCGGCGGCGTGCTTGTTCCTCTTTACGGGCTTTTTTGTCTGCGACAAGCGCGGCGGCGTTTTGTGCTTTTTCGCCGTTGAAACGGTCAAGCGCCCATTGTTCCAGCGCGGCCATAATAGTTGCGGTGGCCTTGCCGTCTGCGTTTAGATTGATAGCGCCGCGGCGATGGCCATCGACCTGTTTTGTCAATCCGTTTTTGGCGATGGGATAAAGACGGCTTGCAATGCGTAAAGCGGCGGCGGCGTTGTTTTCCCCATCTGCCACGTTGAACAACAGGGACACAAGCTGTTTTTTGTCTGTGCTGTACCGCGTCAAGTAGGTTTTTGCGGCGGTGATAATTGCGGCCGCATTTCCCTGTTCGTTGTTTTCAGCGGCGGCCATATAGTCAACCACGGCGGAAACAAGCGCGGCGGCGTCTGTGCGGTAACTATCAAATGCGGCGTGCATTGCTTTTGTATCCGCGTTGTCACCTGTGCAATAGCTTTTGAACGTGGTAAAGGTCAACGCCTTATTTTCAGTGTTGGCGGCGGTGATAGCGTTGATAAAGTTGATAGTCATAATTGTTTCTTCCTTTCGTGTGTGTATGTTGTGGTGAATTGTCAAGCGCGGGCTGTTCTGCTTGTTCCCCGTGTTTGATTGTAGCCATAGTATAGCATGTAGGACATGCCATTACCATGCACAAAACGTGAAAGTTTGCAAAGTTGTAAAAATAACGATAAAACGCAAAAATATATATAAAAGGGGCATGTGGGACATGTACTATTGTTTCATGTGTTACATGCCATAGGTGAGTTATGCCAAAAACAAGTATAAAAAAATTAGCATCAAACAAAAAATATAACGATAAAGCGACGGATACTATAACAGTAAGACTACAAAAAAAAGATATAGTCAATAAAGATAGTATCCGTATATGGGCGGAAAATGCAAATATGAGTGTCAATAAATACGTTATAACGGCAATTTTTGAAAAGCGTGAACGAGACGAAAAAACGATAAAATAATAAAAGTGTAAATATGCAAAAAAAGCAGAACAAAACAAGTGCAAAAAAATTGGCCACAAATCAGCGTTATATCGACGAAAAAACAGATAAAATACAAGCGAATTTGCCACGCGGATATGCTGATAAACTGAATAAAATTGCAGAATTAGCCGGTACGAGCAAGGCGCAAGTGCTTAAAAATTGCATAGATACGGCATATAATGCGTTATTTGATGAATAAATATATGCAAGATGCGGGCGGCACACGAGCCACGGTATCCGGGCATATAAGGAACGCGCGAACATTATATAGTCAAGAGAATAGTATATCGAAAAACGATAAATTTGTTGCCGTGGCAACAACTGGTAAAATATGGTAGTATGTTGTAGATACAACAAACTGTGTATATTGTCTATATACAGTTATAAATATAACCATTGACCGATACCAACTAACATAGTAGGTTATAGCAAAAAACAGGCCCACGGCCCACGCAATACAGCCGCCCACGCTGTACAGCGTGCAAGCCCGCGCTGCTATGTTACCGCCCTATACTATGCAAAAGATTTGGAGTTTTTTGCATAGTGCATTTTTTAGCGATAATACGTGTAAAAAGTGCCATACAATGGGGCGGGGGATGGTTAAAAATCCGGATCGGTTTTACTCTTTAATATTAAGGTAAGTAGTCCATTCTAACTCTCGGCTCTCATTTTTGGTTCTCATTTCGCCAAGCTATCCAGCATCCCAGTCCGCGTCCCAGATCCGGCATTTTCCTTCGGCCCACCGCTTCGGCAATTCAACGCTCCAACGTCCAAAATTACCGCTCCAAAACATCTTCAAAACCATAAATTCCGGCCTATTTTTGCATCAAAACGATCAATTTCAGCCAATTTTCGTCAAAAAGCAGCGTATTTTCGTTGATTTTGCAGCAGTGTCACTCCATACGGTCCCGAAAACGCCCTGCGAGGCCACTTTTACGCCTCTCTGGGGCATATTTTTTGCGTTTTCTGCTTGACGTTCGGGTATAAGTCTGGTATAATATAGGTACGGAAACGGAAAAGCGCCGCAAAAACCACCCAGCAGGGGCCAACGGCGGCCTAAAACATCCAATGGAGGCATTCACTACCATGAAACACACTGCAAAACTCGCCAAATCAATAGCTCCAGCGGACAATGAGTCGAAAATTCAGGCCCTTACTACATTATTGCTCCGCGCCAAGACCCAGGATGAGCGCTCTGTGTTGATTGAGGCTTTGGCAGAAGCTAACAACATGAACATCGTAGTGGGTGACGCCCATAAGACCCCGGTCAGGAGCCATGACCGCTGTTTGACTTTGTCGCCATATAAGTCCAACGGTGCCCGCAAAGCTACCGCAGCCGAGCCCATCCGCAATCAGGATGATTTCCGCGCAATTGGCAACTACCTGCTGACCCACGGCAACGAACGAAACCGGCAGCGCAACTATACCTTATATATATGTGGTATTACGCTTGGCCTGCGAGTAGGGGACTTGCTGAATCTGACCATTGGCGATGTGTATGATCTGGCAGGGGCATCTGTTCGCGGTCATCTTCAGATCATCAACCAGAAAACGCATAAACGCACAACGGATCTGATCACTCCGCTGGCCGCCAATGCAATTACTGATTTGGTCAATGAGATCCGCACAGCACAGAGCGGCGTGCTGGATGCCAGTTGGCCGTTGTTCCAGAGCCAAAAGTGGTGCCGCGCCGGTGGTATGACCAAGAAGCTTTCTAAAAGCCAAGTCTACCGCTTTTTGACGGAGGCCGCTGAAGCTTGCGAAGTGCAAGGCCATATCAGCACCCATAGCATGCGCAAGACCTATGGTTATGCCGCCAACAGCACACTAAGCCAGAACGGAGTACCGGCAGCACAGATCATGGAGACTTTGCAGGCCAAATTCCGCCATAGTGACCAGACTACGACAATGCGTTATATCGGTTTGCAACAGGAACAGATTGACGCAACCGCACTTAGTGTTGATGCTGCATTAGGCGGTGCTAATTTTTAATAAAGATATACCCGAACATAAACATTTATAGGAGATTTTTATGACAAATACAAATAACCTTTCGCCAGCTGCTAAGGACTTTATCAACCGCAATCTGCCTGGATTCCGAGCTGATATGCGCCACTTAATGGCCACATTCATTGATGACATTGTAGACTTTGCGGACGCGCACCATGTGGACCGCGAAACTACGATGCTGGAGGTAGGGCAGCAGCTGCGGATGATCCCAAGCTATGCAGATTTGGCCAAGTACCGGCCTGAACCACTGGATGATACTGCGCTGCAGGACGCAACCAGATAAGGAGATATCACATTGATAACACATGAGGATTACATTATAAAAGCGCCCACACTGACCATCTATGACGGCCTGGTTAAAGCGCAAAGCGTATTAGCCGCCCACTATAATGTCCTTGTTTCCGTGTCGGGTGGGGCAGACAGTGACTGCATGATTGATATCGTGGAGAATCTACGGCCACATGACAACGCACATACAGTTACGTATACCTGGTTTGATACTGGCGTTGAAATGGACGCTACGAAAAGACACCTTACATATTTAGAGAATAAATACGGAATTACAATTAACCGCGAGCGTGGCAAGACACAGGTGGCCGGTGCTGTACGCAATGTTGGTTATCCATTTTACAGCAAGATGTTCGCTGAATATATTTACCGTCTTCAAAAGCATGGATTCCAATGGGAAGATAAACCATTTGATGTTTTATATAAAAGGTATCCAGACTGTAAGGCCGCTCTACGCTGGTGGTGTAACAACTGGAAAGACGAACCGCATAAGCCGCTTCAGTCAGAAATCGCATCGGCAAAACTGCTGAAAGAGTTCATGATCGAGAATCCGCCCACCTTTAATATATCTAGTCGTTGCTGCAATGAATCCAAAAAGAAAGTTGGAGACGCGGTGCGCAAGAAATACGGTGCAGATATACAGCTGGTTGGAATCCGCAAAGCAGAGGGTGGCGCACGTTCTACCGGAGTTAAGACCTGCATGGCCGATGGAGCACACGGGAAACAATATTATCCATTATTTTGGTGGAAAGCAGAAGACAAAGTAGCGTTTGAAAAAAGCTATAGTATCGTCCATAGTGATGCCTACACCGCATATGGATGTAAGCGTACCGGATGTGCGGGATGTCCATTTGCCGGACATTTTGAAGACGAACTAACAATGCTATGGCAACATGAGCCGAAACTTGCAAACGCCGTTGAACATATATTCGCGCCTTCGTATGAATATACGCGAGCTTACCGAAAATACCGGGACGAACACAAGGCAGCGAAAAAAGCCGGGGAGGATAAGGATGAGACCAATTGATGCTGACCAATTTGATAGTTTTAGCTTTGATATGCCGGATGGGCTGACTGAAAAAGAGCAAGATATATTTTACGATGGCATGTGTTATGTACTTAACATGATCGAAGGTGCTGACGAGTGCTATGAATACGGGCACTGGATTCCAGTTTCTGATGATGGAGATATATCGAAGTGCTCTAAGTGCGGGGGATTCGTTCACACTTACGATTTAGAAAAGGTTGACCTTGAGCTACATGATTTAGATTCTGGGCCTTTCATCTATATTCCTAAATATGAAATTTGTCCTTATTGCGGGGCAATTATGAACGATGAAGAGCATGAATACGAGGCGTATGATGCTCTCTATGCGCATTATTTTGGGAACGATGACAGCAAGGAGACCACTTAGCCTTCTACGAAATATTTGGGAAGAAACCGCCGGAGGTATCCAAATGATTACATATAACAGTATCCCAGTAGCGGGTAAGCATGTCGGCCTGCATGCAGTTACATTGAAAGATAGCACCCCATATGAAGTGATTGGCCATGTACGGCGCTGGATGAACATGATTGACGATAAGCGCGAAATTGATATTCAGAACATCACGCAGATTACGGATGATATGAACCGTGTCTACACAACGATTTGGTATACCGAGGTGGCGCGATGAGATCGATTGATGCAAGCGCTGAGAACCGTTCACTGGAGCGTGCTGCGGTGCCAACAGCCCATATGTCGCGGGTTTCGTAGATGGTGATTGCTGCTGTGGCGACTGGAAAGCGAGGCTAAAGAAGTGACAACTATACTGACCAATATCCTGATATTTATTGTCGCAACCATAGTGTTTGTGCGGACATCAGGCCAGACACATGAGATTTATAAGCTGCCCGGACTTCTGATATCATCAATACTGTCTGCGGCGTGGATCGTTTTAGCTAGTATTAGCTCCATTGTCTGTACGTATACCGAGTATCACGTGGCTGCGGAACTCTTCGCGAACGAGGGTAAAGAGGACTACGGAATGTTTAAGTTTGCGCTTATCGTATGCGCCGTTATTTGTGGCTTAACTATTTGCATCTTCATATTTTGTTACGACAACTTCCCGCTCGTAGAACTGCTTGCCTATCACAAACAGGTAGACAGTGCTTTTGACAACATCCCGCGTATTCCATACAGTACATTTAAAAAAATGTATAAGCTGCACCCTGAGAATTTCAAATTTATCGATTCGCAGATTTACTTTCCTTCTTATGGGTTTGAATATCGCGGTAAGAGGTTTTCTCTAAACTTTCTGGACTTTATGCGGGCGCTAAGCCTGGTTGATGAGCATATAACAGAAAAGGACTTAGCACGCGAAAGGGCCAAGCGGGTCAAAAAATATGAAGAGCAGGCAAAGCTGTACGCCATGATGCGCGATGACCTTGCCAGTGACCTTGCCGCCATAGAAAAGCAAAAGACCGATGCCTATGACAAAATCAAGACATCTACAGATAACATTAACGAGATAGCTAACAGGTTGATAAAGGAGGCGCACTGATGGCACGAATTGTATTAGACGAACGACCTATTGGCTGCTGGGATTGCCCGTTCTATGCCTTATTCGATTGCAGGTATTACAGAGACGACCAAATCTTTCCGGGATATTGCGAGTATATTACCACACCGGATGAACTTAAAGAAGAAAGAAAACACTATATAGAGGAGGTGCTCGACTAATGGATGCACTACAATTCTTAAAAACGGCCAAGCGCATGTGCAACAAGCGCGGTCAATGCACCTGCTGCCCAATACACGATTTTTGCAACAATAACTTTAGCGAATGCTCAGATGCTTTGTTCCTTGACACAATAAAGGCTGTTGAACAATACAATAAGGACCATCCGGCCAAAGAGACCCGCAAAGACCGTCTGCTGCGCTCCCTTCCAAATTCGCCCATTAACGCCAATGGCGACCCGGATCTTTGCCCAGAAGATTATGGTGAAGATAATTATTACGATAACGGATTGTTCCCTTGTGAGATTTTCAAAAGCGATTGCGCTACCTGCAAGCATGAATACTGGTCAGAAGAACCACATGGGCCAGCATATTGGGACAAGTATTGGGAGGAAGACTATGGACGCCAAAGAATTTTTGAAGTGTTTTATACGATATTGTAATAATACATCGTGTGATGACTGTGTGATGATTGCAGACGGGTGTTATCCCGGTGCAATTACGGATATTGATCGGCTGATTGATAAAGTCGAACAGTGGGGCAAAAACAACCCGCTTCCGCGCAAGGTTATTCGTCAGGACAGAATGCTTGAACAGTTTCCATACGCCCCGCTTGATAAAAACGGCGTCATTGATCAATGCCCAGATTATCCGACCTATGGATTTTCGAGCGCACGATGCAAGAAATACAGCAATGATTGCTACGCTTGCCGTAAGGCATATTGGCTAGAGGAGATTGATGAGTAATGGACGCTGTTGAATTTCTGAAACTGCGCCGCCGCTATTTCAATGAAAGCAGTTGGAATCCTAACATGCCCGACGGCTCCAGCCCTTACGCTGATGATGAAACTATCGAACGGTACGTTGCAAGAGTTGAACAATGGGGCAGAGAGCATCCAAAAGAAACACGGCAGAGCAAATTTTTGAAATTGTTCCCGGATGCGCCTATCGTTGATGGAACAATTCTGGTCTGTCCGAAGATTATCGACAATGGCTGGAAACAACCTTGCGACAGAATGGATTGCCATAAATGCCGCGAAAAATATTGGAAGGAGATTTACTGATGGATGCAGTTGAATTTGTTAAGACGGTAAACAGGTTATGCAAAAATCTACGCTGCAAGGAATGTCCTGTTTATAAAGAGGGAATATGCACGGTTGGGTTCGACGACTATTCAGTTAAAAGCATTAAGGAAACAGTTTCAAAAGTCGAGCAATGGGCAAAAGACTATCCAGTCAAAACCAGGCAGGACGAGTTCTTGAAACTGTTTCCCAATGCCAGAATAGATAATTGTGGAATTTTGGACATTCGCCCTTGTTGTATTGAAGTTAGCCTTTGCGGTAAATGTGACCTGAGAAACTGCGATGGTTGCCGCCGCGAATACTGGCTTGAGGAGGGGACCGACAATGACTAACATCACATCCCTGCGCCCTGGAGAACACTTCATGTTCAAAGGCTTCGAGTGGGTATGCCTTGACCCGAATCACCCTGACGGCGGCGTGCTGGCAATTATGGCAACGCCGTGGGCAAAAGATGTAAAATTCTGCCCAAGTGATAAATTCGTCGAGGAGAAAGGCAACTGGAATAACTACCGCACGAGCTTGATTCGTGATATTCTGAATGATTCCCTTGCTAAAAAGATCAGAGCTAACAAGCTCGGAGACAACCTGCTTTTGCATACCGTTGACCTTGTTGCAGATAATGGCGACCGCGCCTATGGTGCTGTGGCAGACCTCGTTTTCATCCTCACTTGCGACGAGTACCGCAAGTACCGTGACTACATCCCGCACTACGATAGCTGTACATGGACTGCCACACCTTGGGGTTGCGGGTATGCGTATTACAACGCAGGCGCTGTTCGCCTTGTGAACACGGAAGGCAGGTTTTGTGAAAGCGGTGCGTACAACAGATATGCGGTCGTCCCAGCTTGTATTCTCAATCCGAAATCGCTCAATCTGCGCCAGAACATGGCATATGTAGAAGAGGTAGCAGAATGAGCACCATTTTAAGACATAAATATGTCACGACCAGAAAACCGCATATCTGTTTTGGCTGTGGCCGTGAATTTGAACCGCCCGTAAAAATGATTTCTGCCGCAAGCGCGGATGGCGGCACAGTGGAATCATACTACCTGTGTGAGACTTGCGACACGATTGTTTCCCGTATGAGATGGGATGATGAATACGGCTTTGGAGAATTGCGCGAAGAAGCGTTAAAAATTGAAACAACGGCAGCTGCAAAAGGATGGGCTCCATATAATGACTAACAGAGGATATAACATGAACGACAACCCAGTCAAAGAAATCACACGCCCTTGCATCATGGTCTACAAAGGCTACGGTGTCACACAGATCTGTATGGAATGCGACGAAGAGACCGGCAGAGCTATCCTTTACGGCAAGCTGGATGGTATTACGGACCTTATTACGTTCCAGGCAGATTCAATGCGCGAGATTGAACAATCATTCCATAATGCTGTTGATGACTACCTGGACTTCTGCAAGGAAGTAGGGAAGGAGCCGGAGCGGCCACAGCCGTAACGTTTACTAAGAGAAGAGGCTTTTCACTTAGCACGGTTGGATATGTTGCGGCGTTGTTTTTGATAGCAGAGCACGAACTTATAAAAAATGGTGGAGAATAACAATATGTACTATGGGCTAGAGATCACTTGGCGAATGATAAACAAGACCATAAACAGGCCGAGTAAGGCTGTGCCTCATTGGATTTTCATTAAAGGCTATGACGCAGCGTCGGACAAAGCGTATGCCGAGCTGAACGGATATAAATGGGAACCAAGTCCAGACAGATGGGTTTGCTCAAAATGCGGGGCGGCAACTAATGATATTTCTGCTAAGTGCTGCCCGCATTGTAATGTAGAGATGATTGGTAAGCCTGAAGTTATGTCGGAAACCATTGCAAGATTAAAAAAAGAAGTTCTTGAAGAAATGGAGGCAAAAAATGAGCTTTAATGATGCCCTTGGTACTCGTATGAAAGAGTATTACGAGGCCGTTCCCAAAACTAAACTTATGCGACGTATGCCGGTAGCATTGAGAATCGACGGCAAGGCATTCCACACATTTACTCGTGGCTTTCAAAAACCTTTTGATATGATCCTGATGAAATCTATGTGGGACACCATGCGGTATCTTTGCCGGAATATCCAAGGCTGCGTGTTTGGCTATACACAGTCCGATGAAATCACGCTGATCCTGATTGACTACCAAACGCTTGCCACGGATGCTTGGTTCGATTACGAAGTCCAGAAGCTATGTAGCGTGTCCGCCAGCATGGCTACCATGGCATTTAATAATTTCTTTTCTGTTTGTGTTGACGATTATGGCAAAGCCAATATTGAAGACTGGTATCTTGGCGGCACAAATCGTGAGCTATCTGACAATGAACGCTCCGCTTTGAAGTACATAGAATCTTATACCAAATCATTGGCAGACGGCGCTATGTTTGATGCTCGTTGCTTCAATATCCCAAAAGAAGAAGTCTGCAATCTGATTTACTGGCGTCAGCTTGATGCGACACGCAATTCCATCCAGATGGTGGGACAAGCATATTTCTCACACAAACAGCTGGAGGGGAAGAAATGCAGTGATATTCAGGACATGCTTATGGAGCAATACAAAATCAATTGGGATAAATATACTACGCCATGTAAGCGCGGCACGGCCTGTATTTATAAGGATGGCAAATGGGTCATCGACGCTGATATGCCTGTTCTGAAAGGTGAAGACCGCAAGTATGTTGACCAATACATTTTCGTAGGTGAGTAACGATGACGGAACGTGTACGATTGCGGTTAAAATCGCTGAGCAAAGACCAACTTGTCAAACTGGTGGAGGATTATAAATACGCATTAGATATCATTGGAGAGATTTGCGTTGATGAGTCTAAGGGCGCAGACGCGCATAGTCTCTTTACTGATATTCGTCTGCTCCTTAGAGAGTTTGATAGTTATGATTTGAACAGCGACAACCTTGTTGCAGAGATTGATTTAAGCATGGGGAAAATAACACCAGAGAAATTCAGAAGTGTTGTCTTAGGAGATGATAACGATGAGTGAACATTTACTATCCTATAACGAGCGCCAGAACTGCAAGCTGGCTATGGCATGGTATGAGCGTATAGACGAAACCGTTCACAGCACACGGCCTGTTGGCGAAACCAACTATGACGAAGAATGCCTGAACTCTGTAAATTTCTATTGGCAGATGGCAGATGTGATGCTGCAGGAGCTGATGTTCGCGGCTGAGGATGCCAAGAAACTTGACCCGCGTTTGCAGATGTACAGTGTACGTAAGGTACATGACGAATGTGTAGAGTACCTAAAGGCGCTTCGGACAGAGATTGATGATTGGCTGGATGAAAATACTGAGCCTGTGCCGCAGCAAACCATCAAAGAATTACTTGCCAAATATACACCAGAAGAATTACAACAAATTTTGAGAGAGGAGTCAGCCACTGTTGGAGTCGATCCAGATGATGCAAATGCAGTACAAGAAATACTGCAACCAATTAACTGGAACGCCGCATCGGTAACATCATAAAAATCATGGAATATATTGAACGCAAAGATTACAACAAGGTTATCACCATAAAGCTGGTCATTCCTGGCGGCTGTAACTGCAAGTGCCCATTTTGCTATATGCAGGACTATGATGCGGTTATGACGAATGATTTTCAAGAATTCCATAAACATTATCTTAGATCCCTTATTGACCTAATAGAAAAAATTGGTGACAAAAACCCTATCTCGCTTGATATTACGGGGAATGAACCAACGCTGAATTTGACGCAGTTTATCACGATTCTTAGAGAGTTGGATGAGGCAGATATAAAAAGCAAAGTGCAGCGAGTTACGCTGACGACGAATGGGTTTAACCTGATGAAAGTGGCCCCTTACCTTAAAGGCGTTGTGGATTATGTGAATATTTCTGTACATGATTATGATTTTGACAGGCGCCAGAAAATCATGGGGGCGAATACTTTTACGCAGGAGCAGTATTACAGCATGACGCACACGCTCAAGCAGTTGGGTATTACCACTTCTGCTTCGGCCGTGATCTATAAACCGGTTCCTGATTTTAAAAAGTGGTTTGACGAGTTTGTAAGCTGGTGTGAAGATGCTGGTTTTATTGCACTGAGACTGCGCTGCGATGTGTTTTGGCCGCAAAAAGAATTGTTTGATGACTACATGCAGCTGGCCATGGACGATAAGGAGTACACCGTTCTTACACATGAGCATACCTTGGACTCACATTGGTGCCGGTTGCGGAAGAACGATAAATTCAGAGTCTTCTTTTTGCATGGTGTGCGTGATACATCTATTCTGACAAAAGGGATTGAATATGTAATAGATGAAGATGGCATTGCTTACTGCGATTTTTATAAGCGGACAAAAGTCAGCGACTACAAATATGAGATTGGTAAAATTTATGATGCCATTTAACCACGTGGAGGTGGATATGACCTATGCAAGATAACATATACCTTGAACAGTTTGAACCACATGCGGCAGAGATTGTACATAAAACGCATAACAAAATGAAAGCTAAAGAACTGGATTATATATTCGAGGGTCTTATAGCATCTTTGTGCGAGAATAGGAATCCGGTTGTAAAGCCAGTTACGGTTCATGCAAATGCGCGTTATGTGTGGTGCGATGACCACTGGGAGAAAGTAGGGGAGATAGATGTCACCTGATATTATATATGGTTGGCTGAAATGTGCGGGATACGGACTTGGGCTGGTTATTTGTGGGTGGGTATTTTTACAAAAAGTGCAAGAGCGTGAGGTTATCGAGATAGAAACAGCAAAGGACTGCCGTACTTGTAGACATTGCGCTGATATAGATTCACTTGGATATATCCATTGTACATGTCCAAGGTTTCATAGTCCTGGTAGTGGTTTCCCTGCTAAATGTCGTGATTATGAACGAGAGGACGAAACGGATAATTGTCCCACTGTTACTGTCTCGAAGATTAGTATTGCTCCAGACGGGACAATGTCACAAACTTTTGGAGTTAATGGGGGATCTATATGACAAGAAAACGATATGTAAAACTGATGATGGCCAGTGGTTGGGATAGAAATACGGCAAATTATATTGGTATTGATCCATCCAAGTGCCATCCACGTGTTCCACAGGAGCGGAAACTAATTTGCTGGGCTTATAGGGGAAGTTTCCCGTTTAAGAGTTACAAACAAGCTTGGGAAAACGACAAAATGCTTGTAGCAATACAGCGAATGTACGATGGCCTGCCGCCGCTAAAAGCTGGCCGTGAAAAGGAGAATACTGATGAATACTAAAAATGATTTAATCCTGCGTGGAGATGCGATTGCCGCGCTTGGTGATGCGCCTATGAATTGGACGGATACGCCCGAAGAGATACAGGCTGTGAATGATTGGCAGGCCGCGATTGAGGCGTTGGCTTCTATCCCTTGTACGAGTTTCCGGCTATGGGAATTGACCGAGCTGGATATTTGCGAACTGCATGGAGATATTGTTATTGTATCTGCGCCGGACATCCCGGAGCTGAACAATAAAATGGTGCCGTGCCTTGGCAGCCATAAGGACCCGGACGGGCACAAATATGTGGTACTGGACGGGGAGGAATACAGTCAGGACCTTATTACTGGCGGGTTTATTAAATTATATCGCATGGCCGGAGTGTGATAGATTGTATTTAGAGAAGAAGTATTGTGATACCAATCGAGTTATTATACCGCAAGATTTGATTATAAATCCGGTTAATAAAGTAGCATTACCTGTTTACTTGACTATGTATATAATGGATAACTCTACAATTGGCGACTACTATAATGTGCCTGTTACGTTAAAGAATATATGTGACAGAATGATGATTTTTAAGGACGTTCAGTTGAGAGCAGTACATTATAATATGGTAGCCGATGCTATACAATGGCTTGTTGATAGAGGATATATAACTGTTGATAATATCAGTAGAAAATCTACCAAAAGTTTTTCATATAGGTTTGCTTGTGATTTTAAAAAAGTTATAAAAACAAATGCAGCTGGGAAAAAGCAACAATTTGCATATGTTTATGTAAAAGAAATAAAGCGATTATTTGAGTCGATATCTTTAAGTGATAAAAGTTGGAAATTTTATGTTGATGTTTTTTCAATTTACATGTATTTAAAGCTTAAAGAAAAGGCTTGGCAGTATGAGCAAGGACACAAGATGTCGCCTGCGTGGGTAGGATATTTAGGCAGTATGTATAATATATTAGACATTTCTTCGCAAAAAGTTACATCTGTTATAGCTTGGTTAAAATGCGAAAAAATAATATTGCCTATTTATGGCGCAAAAGAAAAAAATAAAAATGGTAGGTCTGAAACTATTATCATTTTTTTGGCATGTTGCGATATCCAAAATTTACACAAAACAATTGCATCCATAGAAATTAGGTTAAAAGAAAAAAATAAAGATGCACATTGGTACCCCGCCGAAATTACTGATACAGGTGCCGAATTTATTGACGAAGCTGCGCTTGATGTGGTTTGCGACGAGGACGAGCTTTACTAAGAACTAACGCCCAACAGGGCGAAAATATAAATAGACTGGCCCCGATAGGGCAGGGAGGTGATTTTATCGGAAATGCAGGAGTCTGGCTTTGAAATCTATGAACAGGGCATAATGGCCCCTGCATGGATTGGCAAAATGCCAGACAGGGAGGTCATTATTTGGAAAAGAAAAAAATTGAAAACCTGTACTGCTTGATTGAAGCACTGTACGATGTGAAGGATGCCTTTAAGGCAATTGTATTTTTGACTTGCGCTGTATTTATCGTTTGGTATTCCTCGGTAATTGTGAGCCGGGCATTCGCTATTGCTTTGTTTGTGGTATTGCCGCTGCTGATTGGCGTGCTGTGGTTCTGTATCTACAAAGAGGCTTTTGCGGAAGGCGCTCTTTCTATTGAAGAGATTGAGAAAAAAGACGAGGATAACAAGGAGGGACGCTGATGTTTGCACCTCCACTGTACATTGTACGGAAATTCCCGCTATCTTTTATTATCAGCAATGACTTTAATATCCAGCTTGATGAGGATGAAGAAAAGCGGTTTCAGGTTAAGCAGCAGGACAACATGTTATTTAGGCAGATCCGGCTGATGACGTATGAAACGGACAAATATAACCGGTTTGTAGTGTTCGTAAATTGCGTTGGCGGGCAGAACAAAAAGCCTGCCATGAAGCGGCTGATCCAGCACGGGTTCAAGATTGGCAAGCAGGAATTTGTGCTGAGTGAGCGAAGTGCGAGCATGGTGCGCCAGGGAATTTTGAGCTTTGTAGATAAGCGGATGGCTAAGGAACTGGATAAACGGATCACGATGGGAATTGAGATTGATAAGACTGTATTGCAGAAGCTATATGCTTACCGTGGGCTTATGTACTCCAGTTGCCATTGTATCGAAGGATGGCTGCCCAACATTGTAATTGTCCCTGATTGCTTTTTAACTATTAAAAATCAGCATATCAATTATGTGTATGATAAGAAGATACAATTCAAGGATAAAAATACTGGCAAAAACCGTGAATGGGAACAGAAAGATATTGCCGAGACCACCAGAGATATTGAGATAAATGCTTTTGATGGCTGTGGGATTGCACATCCTAAAATCATGGAAGAAATCCGCCGCCGGATTGGCAGCGATGAGCCGATAACTAGCTTTATAGCACGCGCACCGTACCTAAAAGGTATGATTCACCAGTTTGATTATGAGAGTTTTTTCGCAGAACGCGGTGTGCGGTTTATTACAGATATTTGGGGCGTACAGCATGACGTAAGCCCTGGGTCTGAGCCAAAGATGTTCTGCCTGGAATCTATGTATAAAGGGTTGAAATACTTTAAGAAGACCGGAACTATAGCAGACTGGGAGGAATACTGGTATCAATTTAAAAAGTACAACCATTGTATTGGTGTGGCAAAGTGGAACTTCTCGGCAGAGCTGGAACCGATGTATACCCGCGGCAATTACCAAATATTGCAGGATCTTAATTTGCCGTTTGAAAAGTTTAAATCATTAACCGATTATACGATTGACTGGTTTGAACGGATCACTGACGGAGACCCGGTATATACCTACTGCTTCCTTGGTATGCAGGCTGACCGCCATAAAGCGTTAAATGATTATTGTGCAGCTATCCTTAAAAATCCAGAGATGATGAATGAGGATGGTGTACGAAATTACATAGTAAATCTGCTTAGCAAATACCGCGACGATATGAAATGTGGCAAAGTTTGGCTGCATGGATCGTTCTGTTTTTTGGTGCCTGACCTGATTATGCTGGCCGAGCATATTGGTGGGCTGCCATTACAAGGAGCGCTGCAGGCGGATGAATTTTATCGATTCAATCGAGAGGGCACGTTGCTTGGAGAACATTTGATTGAACGAAACCCACATATTTGTAAAAGCGAACATGTTATCTTAAAAGGTGTAACGAACGAGGTACTGGAAAAATATTGCGGGCACCTGGTAAATACCTGTATGGTAAATTGCCGGTCAATTGTGCCACAAAGATTAAATGGCGCGGATTATGATGGAGATCTGGTCCTCGTATTGGATAATAAAACTATGATGGAAGGAGTGGACCGAAACGCGGCAATAACTCTGGATATTGACGATAAGGTTTGCGCCCTTGTAGAAGCTGATACGGTACAGAACAAAACCGAGTGTATTATCCGCGGATTAAAATCCCGTATTGGTGAAATCTCTAATTTTGCAAGTTCGTACCATAATAAATGCCCCAGGACAGAAGAACAACGGCAGCGGTACGATACATTCATAAATCTTTTAAGCGTCAGCAACGGAAAAGAAATTGACGCTGCAAAGACGGGTGTACATTTTAAGATACCGCGCAATATTGAAAAGTATGGTCGCCCATTGCCGTACTTTATGAAATACGCAAGCCCCTACTACAAGCGTATGAAGAATCTATCTGCAGCGCACAGTAATATGAACCAGTTATGCTGGTTTATCGAGCGCTGGGAGAACACAATACGCCGCCGCAGAACAAAGAAATTTGACTGGTCCATTATGTTTGATGCGGACGTAGGATACACACAGGAGCATTTCCAAGAGATTGAAACTATCTATCTTGAATTTTGTAAGCTATGCAAAGACTTGGCAGAGTTTGAGCGGCAGTGCAAGAATTATGATAGATACCGAGAGATCCTGGCAGAGCAGGGTGTGTCCCGTGAACAGGCGCGAGAATTTGAAACGAACTGGCAATATTATTACAGCGTATACCGCAATAGATGCCAGCTTCTTGTGCCGGATCAGCATGAACTTGCCAATATCTGTGTTGAACTTTGCTACGGCAAATACCCAAGCCGGAACAAAAAGTTTATGTGGATGATGGCGGGGAAGGGCATTGTAGAAAATATTAAACAGGTAAATATCTGCTTGCCATTGCAGTGCGATGATGGTGAGTATGAATACCTTGGTAAACGATACACACTTGCCCCAATGGAGAATGATATTCAGGTAGAATATGTTGATGCTGAACTTATTCCCGGAGGTGATGCGGATGTATTATGATTTTTTCTGCAATGAGAAGATGTTACTTGATCATTATGAGGATTATCACATGGGGAACCGGACGTTAAACCGGCTATTGGCCCAGAGTGGTATGCCACCGGATGTTTGTGCAGATACCTATCTAGCTAAAATGGACAACCATAAAGGGCTTACCTATGACAGATACGACCTGATACTTGATTACGAAAAAAGATGTACGAAAACCAGCAGGCTTTTAGAAATTGATAAAATACAGATTTATAAGCAGGATATTGAGTTTATTAAGGATTGCGCCAGAAAATACCCGCTAAAGCAACGCGAGCTGCTTGTGTTGTTTGGCGTGATAGTGATGTGCCGGATCTGGCAGACCGACACGTTAGATCTGACAACAGAGTTTAACTTAAAGCAGTTTTGCAGTTGCTTTAATGGAAAAATCTGGAAAGTGCGGATCAAAACAGACAAATGGTATGATACATATCACGAGCCTGAAAACATGAAGAACCTATATAGTAAGTATAATATTTTACTGCGGACACCGTGTGAACCAGGCCCCAAGAAAATTGGCTGTTATTATACTTACAGTAACTATGAATTGTACGATAGAGAAGTCGTTTACGAATATGTGATAACACCGCGTACCAATCGGCTGAACCTGTGTGAGGTATTTAAAGAGGTAGGACTTGAAAATATCCACTTTTGCCAGTGCTGTGGGGCGGAATATCACTTGAACAGTAAATCTACAAAATATTGCTCCAAATGTGCCAAAGAAATGCGCCGCGAGAAAACACGGGTTCGGACACGAAAGTACCGTAGCCATGCGAAAATGTGACGCTTTCTGAGGAAAGAGTTTTATGTAGGATTGGGTATAGTTGCCCGCTGGGTTTTAAGCCTAGCGGGCTTTTTTGTATGCCCGGAATTACATTTTTAAAGGAGACTTGTTTTTTATGATTACTGTTACTAAGGCTGAGGCCAAGATGATCCGTAAGATGTTCCCGAAAGCACACATGAGCAAGACCGTACATCACATTATGGTGGACGAAGTGAAAGACATTTTGAAGGCACTGCCCAATAATGTTGACGCGCAGGCTGCCCTTGCGGAGATGGAGCGCGAGGAAAAGCGCCGTACTGCCCGCACTTTTGATGGCGAGGTGAGTGCATGAATAATTGGCCAATTTTTGAAGGAGAGACAGAGGACCATTACGTTTACCGCATTTGTTCCATGAAAGACCAGATTGGCACATGGCCTGATGTGGCGAATGTTATCAATGAAACGCTGGGGCAGAATAAGGGCGAGTGCGCCTACCGCAAAACTTGGAAGGCTTTCCAGGACATGCAGGATGCTTGCGGCTATGACACGACTGACTCGCAGGCGGTACTTGAAGAAATTAAGAATGAGCGGCGCGAGTTGGAAAAGGCCAAGGTCAAGTTCCGCGATGAGCGGAATGAGGTAAGCCGCCTGATGCGTGTACAAGCCCGCGGTGAATCCATGCGTGAGCTGATTGAACGCTGCATTGATGCCTATGACCCAGCTGAATATGAGCATGTGGATGTGATGCAGTGTGTGGGGCAGGGTGATTGCGACCTTGTGGTACACCTGACGGATCTGCATGCGGGTATCCATATTGACAATACCTTTAATAAGTTTAACCAGGAGATCATGGCTTACCGGCTGCGGAAATACGCCGGAAAGATTACAGAGATCTGGCGGCGGCACAATGCCAAGAACTGCTACATAGTGCTTGGTGGCGACATGGTGAACGGTGCGATCCACGTAAACAGCCGCCTGGAAAACAACGAGCATGTTGTGGACCAGGTGATAACGGCCAGTGAGGCTGTGAGCTGGTTTGTGGCAGAGATGGCCAAGCTGTTTGTAAATGTGGAAGTGTACAGCGTGCCGGGCAACCATAGCCGCGTGTTCCCTAATAAGGAAGACAACCAGTATGGGGAGTATTTGGACAAGTTGGTGACGTATTTTGTTGGCGCGAAATGTGCCTGCATTAACAACATCCATATGCATGACAATAAAATTGACGATACTGTGGCGAATTTTACCGTTCGAGACCAGCTGATTTATGCTGTGCATGGAGATAAGGATGCGGCTGGCAGTGTTGTGCAGACCCTGACGATGATGACAGGTGCAAAACCAGCCATTGTACTGATGGGACACCGCCATACAAATGCCTTGACTACTGTTTACGATACCAAGGTTTACGAGAGCGGCTGTGTGAATGGCCCTGACGGGTATTGTATGGAAAAAAGACTTAGAAATAAACCGGAGCAGACCGTACTTGTGGTAAATGACCAGGGCGTGGACTGCGCTTATGATATTAAGCTGGATTAAGCCAGCAGGAATTTTGAAAGGGAAGGGGGATGGTTTTTGTGGAAGACCATGAGAAGCAGCAGCCGGAATACTTTTGCAGCTATTCTGGACGGCTGACCAGTTTTTTGAAGGCTTTTGGACTGAGCTATAGCGAACGAGCAAAGAACCCGATTACCGGCGCAACGTTTTGTATTTTTGAGCGGAACCAGAAGCTGCTGGATATTGTGGAGTTTTGGTCTGAGTGCCGTAACAAATTTAAGGATTACGACGAGGCCGGAAACCGTATTGAGCATGAGGCGGGTGATGCCTGATGCCAGGACGGCCGAAAGGATCAAAGAATAAAGCGACTATTTTGCGGGAACACGCCGAGGCCCAAGCGCGAGCACAGCGCCGGATGGAAGAAGACGAGGTCCCCGCTTATTTTGTTTGTGCGCATTGCGGCAAGCGTTTTTTGAAACAGCAGGAAAATTTTTCGGTTTGCCAGAGTACGCTTTGGGCCGGGAATAATTATTACCTGCCGATTTGTAATAACTGCCTGAACAAGCTGTTTGACCATTACGTGGAGACGCTGGGCAATGAGAACGATGCCTGCAAGCGTATTTGCATGAAGTTTGATATTTACTACAGCCAGTCGCTGCTTGACTCTACCGCGAAACATGCGCCAAATATCCCGCGCATGAAAGCCTGGCTGCGGCAAACCAATATGATCCAGCACAGAGGCAAGACATTTGATACATACCTTGCCGAAGTGGAAGGACGTATCATCAATGAGCCGGAAGAAATCTTGGACGCTAAAGGCAAGGTTAGCCAGCGTATGCTGGAATTTTGGGGCCCAGGGTTTAAGGACCAGGATTATGTATTTTTGGATAAGGAATACAAGGACTGGATCAGCCGGTATGAATGTAAGACCAAAGCGCAGGAGGTTTTGTTTAAAAACATTGCTATTGCGCAGCTGAATGGCATGAAGGTTGCCAAGACGGGTGATCCAAAGGATATTAAGACCGCCAACGACAACCTGCAAAGCCTGTTGGGAAGTGCAAATATCAAACCCAACCAGACAAACGATAATGCACTGACAGATGCCAATACGTTTGGCACACTGATTGAAAAGTGGGAACGGACAAAACCGATCCCAGAGCCTGACCCTGCATGGAAAGATGTAGATGGTATTGGACATTACTTTAGAGTTTGGGTGCTTGGTACTTTGTTAGAATTGTTTAATTTAAAAAATCCATACAAGGCCGAATATGATGCCGAGATGGAGAAGTATACGGCGCATAAACCTGAGTACCATATGGACGAAGATGAGTCCAGCACCGCCGCAATCCGTAGCGCTGTTTTTGGCGAGGCAGAGTAAGGCGGTGCATTATGGCTCAGAAACGAATGAGTGCAAATGAAGTTGCGAATGACAAAGCCGACCGTGTGATGAATGCGGTGGCAATATGGTGCTCTTACTACAGGGCGAATCCGCACAGATTTTGCAAAGACTACCTTAATATAGACCTGCATCCGTTCCAGATGATCCTGATTTATATGATGAATCTGGCAACGAATTTTTGCTTCACGGGCAGTCGAGGGTTAGGCAAGACTTACCTGACAGCGGTTTTTGTTGTTACGAGGGCAATCCTTTGGCCTAAGACGAAAATTTGTATAGCAGCAAAGACGCGCGGCCAAGGGATACAAGTTCTTGAAAAGATAACAAAAGAGTTGATGCCAAACTCTGGTCTGTTGCGAGGAGAAATTAAGGATGTAGTAATTAACCAAAGTAATGCGCAAATTACGTTCCGTAATGGAAGTTACATAGAAGTTGTTACCGCAAACGATAACTCCCGTGGTCATCGTGCCAATTTATTGGTATGCGACGAGTTCCGTATGATCAATAAAGATGTCATCGACCTTGTTTTGAAGAAATTTTTGACAGTTGCAAGACAGCCTGGATATTTGAAGAAGCCGGAGTACAAACACCTGATTGAGAGACCAAAGGAAATGTATTTGAGCAGTTCGTGGTTTCAGAGCCATTGGTCATGGCAGCTATGCAAAGACTACTTTGTATCAATGCTTGACCCCAATAAAAAATATTTCTGTTTCCGGTTCCCATATCAGATGCCTGTTAAGGAAGGTATGTTGTCAATTGAGCAGGTAGAAGATGAGATGGCTGAATCCTCGTTCAGTGATATCAAGTTCCGTATGGAAATGGAAGCTATGTTTATTGGGGCTACAGATGGAGGGTTGTTCAGTTTCGACGACATCAACAAGGTTCGCAATTTGAAGAAACCGTTCTATGCACCCAATGTGATACTTGGCGGCAAAGATTTTGTACCGCCTGCAAAGAAGCCGGGGGAAAAGCGAATCCTGACGGCTGATATTGCTTTGATGAGCAGCAAGCACAACGACAATGATGCCACGAGTATTTTCCTGAACAGCCTAGTACCGGATAGTTCTGGGCGTTGTACCAGCAATATGGTGTATACGGAAAACTGCGAGGGTATCATCACGCAAGATCTGGTGCTTAAACTGCGCCGGTATTTTAAGTGGTTTGACTGCGACTACATTGGCATTGATGCCAAGGGCCTTGGTGCCCCCATTATGGATTTGCTGATGCATGAATGTTATGACCCGGAGACGGGGGAGACTTATCCGCCGCTGAATTGTTGCAACAACCCGGACTTTCAGGAACGGTGCCCGGACAAAACTGCACCAAAGGTGATTTGGGCTATCTTGGGCAGCGCACAGCTGAACAATGATGCTACGATTGCTTTGCGAAGTGGTATACAGCAGGGAAGAATCCGGTTTTTGGAATCGGAATACGACTGCGAGGACTTGCTGCGCAAGGAGATAAAAGGTTACGACAAGATGACGCCGACAGAAAAGACGGCTTTGCAACTACCTTTTATAAACACGGGGCTGATGGTGAACGAATTGGTGAACCTGGAATATGAAGCCACCAATAACGTGATCAAAGTACATGAGAAGCCTGGTGCCCGCAAAGACCGATACAGCTCGGTTAGTTACAACTATTACATCGCACAGCAGGTAGAACGAAGCATGGCGAAAAACTATGCTAAGAGCAAAAAAATTGAAATAAACTTTAGAGCGCCGAATCTGAGGAGGGGTAGCTTATGACAGATAAGGAACAGCGTCAGGTTGCCGTGATTTCCCCAGACGGCAAGCGTAATTATGTACCGGTCTCGGAATTTATGAGCAAGCTGCGCTATGCAAACTTGTCCAACATTAAAGTAAGAGACCTGGAAAACAACAAAGATTACAACCCTACATACCGTAAATACACGAAATCGCAGATCGTGACCTACCTAAGCAACCCGGCCAGCTATGAAACGCAGCTGCGCCAGATGAGCCAGTACCTTTTTAATATATCGAACTATTACCGGCGGCTGATCCAGTATTTTGCCAGTATGAGTACGTTCAGCTACATTGTGGTGCCGTATGGTGTTGACTACTCCAAGAGTGTGAACGTGAACAAGTTTAAAAAGGGATACTACGGTGTCATTAGCCAGTTGGAACGTATGAATATCCGGCACGAGTTCTCGAAGGTATTGATGGTTGCATTCCGGGACGATGTGTATTACGGATATGCTTGGGAGACCAATGACAGTTATGCTTTGCAGCAGTTGGACCCGGATTATTGTAAGATTTCCAGCATTGAAGATGGTGTTTACAATTTCGCGTTCAACTTTAGCTATTTTGATGCTAACAGCGAGCGGCTGCCGAATTTCCCGCCGGAATTTACCACGATGTATAACGCCTATCAGAAAGACACCAACCTGAAATGGCAGGAGCTTTCCAGTGAGAATTCTGTTTGCATTAAGATCAATGAGCAAACCTATGTGCCGATTCCGCCCTTTGTGAGTCTGTTTAGTGCATTGGCGGACATTGAAGATTACCGCGCTATCAGTAAAAACGCCAGCGAAGTGAACAACTACAAAGCGTTGGCGCTGGAGATCCCGGTTGATGATGAAGGTACTTTTTTGATTGACTATGATTTGTGCAAGGACTTCTATGATATGCTGTGCAACGTGTTGCCGGAAAATATCGGAGCCTTTATGAGCCCGATGAAAGTATCCAGCTGGGATTTTGAAAAGAGCGGTGCCGTGAGCGGCAGTGATGATGTTGAGAAAGCCGAAGCATCCATGTGGACGCAGGCTGGCGTAAACAGTATCCTGTTTGGTGGTGGAGATAAGGACTCGGCCACCTCTGTCAAATGGTCCACCATCAATGACCAGATGATCGTGTTTACTGTGATGCGGCAGGTTGAACGCTGGATCAACCGCAAATTGAAGAGTGTTTCTACGGCATATAAGTTTAAGGTAAATATCTTAGATGTTACATATTTTAACCGTGACGAGATGCATGAACGCTATATCAAGGACGGCCAGTATGGATTGCCTGTCCGCACTGCTATTATGGCGACCGGCGGCTATACGCCCAGTGATGTAGAAAACCTGATGTATTTGGAAAACACGATTTTGGACTTGAGTTCCAAGGAAGTGCCGCTGAAAAGCTCCAATACGCAGACTGTAGATAACGGTGACGGCGGACGGCCTACCAATGAGAGCCAGGGGAAAGACCTGAGCGATGCGGGGGCTATCACACAGGAGAATGACTCCAACGCGAACTCGGAGGGCTAATGCTTTATGGTAAAAGAAGTAAAGGTCCGAGGACGAGCGATTGCGCTGCACCTGATTTTGGGCGGTGCGGCTTTAGTGCGTGAAGAAAAAGACGAGGCAGGGCATAAGATTTATGTGTTTGTTTTGGAAGATTGGCGCATTGAAGAGCTAAAAGAATATGTGAAAGAACAACAGGATAGAAACTACTTTTGACCGGCGGCCGGGCTTATACCCGACTGGCGGCCTTTTTGATTTGTGGGGGTATAACGGTGGATAAGAGACTTAACCGCTTGCCCGTCACCTTTGAGAAAACGGGAGAAGTTGCCGGTAAAGATGTGCGCTTTATCAATGTGACGATTGATGTGATGCACACCGGCGACAACTTGAACGGCTCCACTTTCTCGAAAGAGGTGGTGGAACAAGCGTTGGACAGCATCAAGAATACACCGATCCTTGGTTATATTGAGCAGAACAAAGATGGCGACCTTGATTTTAAGGGCCATGAACATGAGCTGCAGGTAGACGAGGACGGTATTAAATATGTGTACGCGGGCAGTGCTTACGGAGTGATCCCGGAAAGCTGCAATGCCCGTTGGGTGACACGCGATGATGGAACGGGAACCGAGCGGGAGTACCTGCGCGTGGATGGTTTGCTGTGGACCAAATTTGATGATTCCTGTGACATTTTTACGCGGGATGGTGTGAAAGCGCAGAGTATGGAACTGACCGAAATGGATGGCCGGGTAGATAAACGCGGTTATTACATTGTGGACAAGTTTGCCTTTGATGGCTGCTGTGTGCTTTCGACCACTGACCCGCGCATTAAGCCTGCCATGACGGGCAGCGAAGTTGTGGCGAATTTCAGTGCCGGGACGATTGCTGGCCAGATCAAGGATATGCTGGCTGAATACACAGCTTTACAAGGATCTCAATCCTCCAAGGAGGCTGAGATAGATAATTTTGCGAAAGGAGAAGATGTTTTGGAGAAGAAGAATGAAATTCTTGCATCCTACGGCATCGATGCTTCTAAGCTGGATTTCTCTTTGGAGGATATTACCATTGAGGAACTGGAAGAGAAGTGCAAAGCCATGACGGCAGAGCCTGCCCAGGAACCGGAAGCTGAGCCTGCTGCTGAAATGACGGCAGAAGTGCCGGAACAGGAGCCTGCCCAGGAGCCTGCTGCGCAGATGAGTGCCGAGCCTGAATCTGTTGAGCCTGCGGCCGAGCCGAAAGAGTTTAGCCTGACGGTAAACCAGCAGATGGACGAGCTGCGTGGTGCTATTGCTCAGGTTACTTTTGTTGACCGTTGGGGCGATGAAGGCGTCCGCTACTGGATGCAGGATGTACAGGACAACCGTGCCATTGTTTGCGATATGCAGGACTGGAAAACTTACGCAATTCCGTTTGCTATGGACGGTGACAATGTTGTTGTTGACTGGGACGGTAAGAAGCGCGTGAAGGTACAGTATGTGGACTGGGAGGACGGCGCTGCCGAGTCTGAGCTGCCTGTGCTGTATGAAGAGTTGGCTGGCCGCATTGATGCTGCTAAGAAAGCGATTTCTGATTATGCAGAGGTAAAGGCACAGCTGAATGAGATCCAGCCGAAGTACGATGCCTATGTGGCCGCAGAAGCCGCCGCGAAACAGGCTGCCGATGAGGCGAAACGCGCACAGCTGTTTGAACTGATGGACAAAAAGCTGGAGGGTGTTGCAGAATATGCTGCCCTGCGCGAAAACAAGGATATGGAATTTAGTGCCCTTGAGGACGAGTGCTATAAGCTGCTTGGCAAGAAGGCCGCTGAATTCAGCTACATGCCGCCCAAAAATGCTAAGGGCGAAGTGAATAATGCACGCTTTGGCGTGGACGGGGTCCAGATGCAGCCTGCTGAGGGCAAATACGGTGACCTGTTTGAACGCTATCACGTTCGATAAATTTAAAAAAACATACCATATGGAGGTAATTTACTATGGCTGAAAAGCATGCTGTTGTGCGTCTGGACAATATGTCCGGCACCAAAGATGGCTCTCTGCTGAAGAGTGTCAAGGTTTATAAGAGCGATGCCACTGTTGCGATTGATAACGCACAGCTGGTTGTCCTGGGTGACCGCGAGGGTCGTGAAGTTTATAAGGCTACCGCTCCTGTCGCCGCTTCTAAGGTTTCTGACCTGGTGCTGATTGCCAGCGAGGAGCTGTTCTATGATGAGACCCGCACCCACTACCTGACCGAGTGGGAGAACGAGGCCGGCTCTATCTGCCGTGGCTATAAGCTGCACAACGGCGACATTTTTAGTGCCACCGCCGAGGCATTTAACGAGGCCCCCGCTGTTGGCAAGTTTGTTGGCTTTGCTGCTGATGACACCAAGATCCAGGTCCAGGCTGCTGCCGATGAGAAGACCTTTGGTAAGATTGCCAGCTCTGAGAAGGTTGGCTTTGGCGACGGCGCTTACGAGTATTTCGAGATCGACGTTGCTCTGTGATTGACGGTTAGCTAAAACTAATTGAATATTGAAATTATCTGCGCTGCCCTGAAATATGGGCGGCGCTTTTTCTGTTTAGGAGGAAATTACTATGATCGATGAGAAGCTGATTAAGCTTGCCGTTGACGGCTACCATGGTCGACTGGGCAATGAATATAGCGTTGCTGACAGCCAGGAAGTGCTGCGTCAGGCGCTGATTGAGGCCAATAATGGCAGCACCAAGCTGGATTACAAGGCCGTTCGTGATGGCAAATGCCAGAATCTGTTCGCTATTGCCGAAGTCCTGATCGAGAAGGTCAACGAGGAAGGTCTGAAGGGCGACGAGTTCTTCACCAACTTTATTGAGGAGCGCAACAAGGCTCTGGGCGACGAGGATGTTTTCCATATCACCAAGGATTGTCTGTTTGCCATTGCTGACATTGCCGAGGGCACCCAGGGCATTCGTCGTCAGCGCATTGAGGCTGGCCAGGACATTACCCTGCACACCAAGCTGCAGGCTGTCAAGGTTTACGAGGAGCTGAACCGCGTTCTGGCTGGTCGTGTTGACTTTAACCACATGGTTGAGTTGGTTGGCCGCAGCTTTACCCAGAATGATCTGGACGCTGCCTATGCCGCTTTCAATGGCCTGGTTGGCAGCCTGAGTGCCCCCTACATGCAGACCGGCACCTTTGACGAGGATAAGATGCTGGACCTGATTGCCCATGTTGAGGCTTCTACCGGCGAGACCGCTACCATTGTTGGCACCAAGAAGGCTCTGCGTAAGATCACTACTGCTGTTATGGCTGATGAGGCCAAGAGCGACATTTACGCAATGGGCTACATGGGCAAACTTGCAGGAACTAACCTGATCTCCATGAAGCAGCGCCACCAGATTGGCTCTACCAACTTTATTCTGCCTGACGATGTGCTGTATGTTATTGCTGGTGACACCAAGCCTGTGAAGCGCGTTACCGAGGGCAGTGTTACCATGCTGATGGGCGACCCCATGAACAATGCTGATCTGAGCCAGGATTACCTGATGATGAAGCGCACCGGCATTGGCCTGATCATGGACCGTGATTTTGGTGTTTACAAGCTGTCCTGATAGATAGCGTAACAATATCCTTGGGCGGGTGACCGCCTGGGGCTTTTTATTTGAGTATTTTTGGAGGTACTTATTTTGGCAGCAACGAGAAAAATCACGAACGACACCATGGTGGAATGTAAAAACGGCACCCATGGCCCACTGATTTACAAGAGCAGCCGCAATGCCGGTTATGTTGTGGAGTGGGAGAACTTTGGCGAGGTGCAGGAGATCGACTATGGTGAGCTTTTGAATATGCGAGCCAGCCAGCAGCGCTTTTTCCGCGACAACTGGATCTTGATTGAAGATGCAGAGGTACTGAGAAAGCTTGGTATGGACCGTTATTACAAAAACGCCCTGACTACGGAGAATTTTGACGAGGTGTTCCACTGGGCGCCAGCCGACATCCGCAGCAAAGTGGCAGCTATGAGCAACGGTATGAAGGACTCTATCCGTATCCGTGCCAAGGAGCTGGTGAAAACCGGAGAACTGGACAGCCGCGGCGTGATCAAAGCACTGAACGAGGTGCTGCACTGCGACCTGGAAGAAGATATTGAGCTGGAAACCAAGAAGCCCAAAGCCAAGAAAGCCATTGAGACTTTTACCATTGAATAATGGAGGTGTGAGCCATGGGCACTAAATACGAGGAAGTCTATGAGCGTTATCGTGCCCGAGTTCGCAACTACGAATTTCTGGACTACGATGCATTGACACGCGGGACATATCAGCTGGATCTTTTGCATTTGGCTATTAGTGATTTTGAGGAGATCTGCAAGCAGGACTTAAACGACAGGGAAGACGATATCCTGCGCTTTAACATCACTTTGACCAACCGGGAGAAGGATATTTTGGCGCTGGGAATGGTACTTCATTTCGTGGAACCATATGTGTACAACACGGATGCTTTGCAGAATGCCTTAAATACAAAGGACTTTACGCTATACAGCCCGGCCAATCTGCTGGAAAAGATGACAGACTTGATGAACATTACCAGTAAGCGGCTGAAAGGGGAGATCAACCTGTATTCCTTTAGGAATGGAGAGATTTCCAGTCTGACCGAGTGAGGTGACGTCCCCATGAACTATGAGATGTATGCCGCTATGCTTGGCGGGGCAGGAAGCAGCCGCCGAAGCCGCATTATTGCGAAATCTGCCCATGATACAAACCACATGGGGCCTGATTCGCCCGCCTACAAACAGGTGGAGATCGAGGGCGTGCCGCACCACATGATGATTATTTCCAGCACGGTGACGAACCAGAAGATTATTCGCACTTTACCTGGTGACGATTTTGAGATCGGCAAGATCATGCTGTGGAGTAAGAGCCATTGGTTGATCACGGAGCGTGATGCCGACGATGAAATTACGGTGCGCGGCAAGATCGAGCTGTGTAACCGCAATATCCAATGGCAGGATGACGAGACCGGCGAGATCATTACCCGCTGGGCCGTTGTGGACAAGCCTTATTTCTCGAACCTTTCGGAAAACAAGCTGATGACGCTTTCGAGCCGCGAATTCCAGATAAAAATACCGTATGACGAAGAATCCAGTTTACTGGACATTGGTAAGCGGTTGATGTTGGAAGAGATCAATGGCCAGGCCAAAACCTACCGCATTACCTGTGTGGATGGTATGACCGAGCGCTATGACCGCGACGATGAGCAGACCGGCTTTTTGGTGTTGAACCTTGAGCAGGATCAGCTTGACCCGAGCACGGATAGCAAGGCCGAGATGGTTTGCGATTATAAGGAAGCGAAGAAGGCACCGGAAGTTGGCAACGTAGCGATCAAGTACAGCGGCGAAGCCAAAGTACGTATTTGCGGCCGCGGCAAAGTATTGACTGCTACCCGTGACGGCAAAGAATACGATGACTGCATCTGGCGTATTGAGCCGGATGATGAGCTGCTTCGTGAACAGGTGTATTTTGCGGAATCGGCAAATTGGAACCATTTTGTGGGAGGCAAGTGCCGGATTGCTGCGGCGGATAATCCAAAATTGAACGGGCATAGTGTTACGGTTACGGTACTATCCCCGGACGAAAAGAGCCGAGACAGTGTTGTGATAAAGGTGGTGGATGCATGAACCTGAGCGAACTTGGCGCGTACAAGCACAAGGTGGCCGGGTTGTTTGCAAGTGACCCCGATATTATTGACTTGATGCTTGGCCCTGTTGATGACGATGCGGATACTGATGAAATGCTGCTGGGAGACGACAAAGACTCTTGCGGGCATATTTACGAGTTTGAGTATACGCCGGACATTAACGAAACAACAGATACTTACCTTTGTATGGAGACTGTTGTGGCAAAAGCACCGACTGATACAGCGTACCGCGTGTATTTGTATGTGTTTGCATATTGCCACAAGAAGATCATGCAGAATTATAAAAAAGAAGGACGGCTTGGCACCAGGGCAGATATACTGGCCGAGGATGTTGACCGCCTTTTGAATGGCAACCCGGATTTTGGAATTGGACTTGTGCGCCTTGTAAATAACGAGGTGTATAAACCTGTGAACAACTATTACGGGCGCTGCCTTTGCTATGAGATACAGTCGTTTAACAGAAAGCGGGGCACGAAATGAAGGTGCCTTACTTTGAACTACTGAATCCGATTGGTTTTATGGTAGATGGGATTGGACGAGTACATTCGCCCAAATTGCGTACCATTTGCAAACGCGGCTATAAAAATTACCAGTATGCGTTGACGCTTTTGCTTATGACCCCGCATGATTTTTTTGCGGGGATTGCTGCGGCACTACATGAGGAAAAGAATCCCTATGATGAATTACCGCAAGAGCAGAAGGACGCGCTGAATATCTTTGATTTACTGACTGCAGACGAACAGACCCAGGGCGAGATAGTAACCGCCTTGGGCTTTTTTATTGATGGCACGATCACATTTGAGCCGAGCCACCGCTGCTTTTTGGTAAATGCGGTGCAGGACGAAACAGGGGCACTGGCAGTGGACGGCATGATCAACGCAGAGAATTGGACGTTGGTGTGCGATGTATGTCTGCAATGTGCCTATTTAGACCCACCAAAAGATAAACAGGCACACAAATACCGGGATGAAAAGACACGCAAAAAGTTTGAAGAGTTCTACCGCAAGAAAGCGGAGTACGAGAAAAACAAACGCGGCGGGAAAAAGGCCGACCCTGATTATGAATTGGCCAACATCATCTCGGCACTGGCCACCTACCATGACAGCCTGAACATGGCAAATATCTGGAACCTGACGGTGTACCAAGTACATGACACCTTCAACCGCCAGAGAATGAAACAACAGATAGATATTACTGACTTTAACTACTCGGTTTGGGGTGGAAAAGACCACCAGGCCGATTTGTGGTTTAAAAAACTGACTTAATAACATAAAGGAGATTGCACTATGGCTATGAATCCTAATATGGCTAACCGTGAGGTTATGAACCTGGTTCTGCTGGACTACAAGACCAAGGTCCCTTACATGAACATTGACTTTGCTAATGTTTCTACCACCAACTTTACCGCCAACCGTGTGTACGCCAAGGGCGGCTGGGGTGCCCCTAACCGCGTTGGCTTTGACGGCGAGCGTACCGGCACTCTGCAGATCGACACCCAGATCATGCCTGCAAAGCTGTTTGCTCTGCTTTCCGGCAAGGATATTGCCAAGACCGCCAAGGTCCTGAAGCGCGAGGAGCTGGCTGCTGGTGCTGATGGTCTGGAGCTGACCGAGGAGCCCAAGACCGGTACTGTCCAGGTGTTTGCTGCGTCTGACGATTGCGGCACCCCCATTGAGGGCGTTACTGCTACCGGCAAGAAGGTTACTGCTACCGGCATTACCGAGAACCAGAACTACATTGTTTACTACTACCTGGACAAGACCACCGGTGTGCAGAGCATCAAGTTTGACGCAGACACCTTCCCGAAGGCTTTTGAGATCCGCGGTGAGATGCCCTTTAAGACCGAGGACGAAGAGGATGTTATGTGCGACCTGACCTACTACAAGGCTCAGCCGCAGGCCACCTTTAACCTGGCTTTCCAGAACACCGGTGACCCGACCACTGTGTCCATCACCTTTGACTGCTACGCCAACCAGGATGGCGATATTTACGAGATGACTTTTGAGGACGGCACTGTCTGATCCTTGATTGACTGAATCTAGAAACAGGGGAGCTACGGCTCCCTTGTTTTTAGATTTTAAGGAGATGAAAACATGGAAGAGATCAAGTTTGTGGAGACTGCAGCAGCGGAACTGCCAGCTGCACAGGCAAAGAAGCCGCGCAAGAAGGCAAAGCCGCAGGCCGAAGAGGTTGTTATGGAGACTATGCCGGAGACGCAAGTGCCGCCGATGCAGCAGGGGATTGTTGTTTACCGCAATGAGGCTACCGATGTACTTGGCTTTGAGTGCGATGGCCATGGCTACCAGGTGCCAGGTGCAAAAGAATTGGGCTATAAGCTTGGCGACAAGGTTGATTTTATGGTAGTTGACGGAAAGATCGTGTTTGGCATTGCGTAATAAGTACAAAGTTTCGGCAAAAGAGGACCGCACCTATGATGGGATTGTGTTTGACTCTAAGGCCGAGATGAAATACTACCGGGATGTTGTACTGCCCGGCGTTGCCAACGGGACAATTGTGGATTATCAGTTACAAAAGCCGTATGAGCTGCAGCCGAAATTTAAATATGACGGTAAGACCGTGCGAGCTATAACTTATGTATGTGATTTTTACCTGGTGTATGCAGATGGGCACACTGAGGTAATTGATATAAAAGGTATGGCGACTACGGAAGCATTGCTGAAACGAAAGCTGTTTATGTACCGATACCCGGATGAAAACTGTATCTGGCTGGTGGAACGCAAGGCCGGTTGGATACGATATGAAGATTGCAAAAAGCGTAAAAAATAGGGAGGCTTTTATGACCAATAAAATTTTGCGGGGGGGGGTACTCCCTTAATGTAGTACCCAAAATGCACCTTACGAAAGTGGGGTGTGGGGTATGAGTGTTGCGCTGATGGGGCCGAGTGGCGGTAGCGGAAGTATTACAAGAGTAGAGCTTGTAGATTTGTCATTTTCCCGATATAGTGGCAGTTTTACTAAAACGGCAGATGTTTCTTCGTATAAAGGATACAAAAAATTCACTAATGATAATTTTGTTGTTATGACGACATCTGTATATATGGGTGATAGTGACGCTTATGCAGGCAGCAGTTACAGTGTGTCTTACAATCAAGATACTGGAATTGTTACTTTTACTGTGAAGATAAATACGAACGCAAATGGCGGGTATCATCAACATTCTGCTTCTGCCAAAGGATATTTATTTTACTAATTACAACAAGGAGTTACTTATGAATCACATTTATTTTGTCCGGGGGGGGGTACTGTGTAAACCATAGTATCTCCGAAGCATCTCGTTTAGAAAGCGAGGTGCTGTGATATGGCATTAGCTTTGATGGGACCTGGCGGCGGCGGTGGTTACAAACATCACATCACCGGTACGATTAAGGATATGTCTTTTGCTGATTGTGCTGGAAAGAGCGGTATTGTTTCTGTTGCTGCAGTCTCTGGGCCATACGACAATGACCCAAATGGTTCTTATGCAAAAAAATCAACAGAGTATTTCAAAAACCTAACAATTTCTAATGCTGGTAGTGTAAATAGAACAGAATTTCATGACATGTATAAGGGATATTGGATTACTGGATATGGGATTACCTTTGAAGTTGACAGGTTTACAAGCAGTTCAGCTTTTTCGTCGAGTGCAAATGATGGACTTAATATTTTGAGCTTTGTGACGGTTTATTACTAAAGAAGCTGTAAAAAGTAATATCTATATCGCAAACCTGCGCTTAGATTTTGATGTCTAACTGCGCAGGTATTTTTATTTTCTATAAAGGAGCTGAAAGATAAGAAATGAAAATCTATGATGAGATCACTAAAGAGGAGCTGACGGCTCCTGATGAAAGTAAAGGCTATCTGTACGAGAGCCAGATTAAAACCGGCATGACTGAGGACGCCTATGAAGTTATGGATGGAACTGTGACTGAGGATTGTCCGAATGGCTTGCGCCGTTTGATCCCCGGCCATGCTGTTTTTGAGGCTTGCCAGTTCTACCATACATATACCGACGAGGAAATCAAGCGCATGGAAGAGCAGGCTGCTGCGGAGCAGGCTGCAAAAGACCGTGAGGAGCGCATTGCCCGTATTGATAGCATTGATGCGCAGGTTACTTACACGGCTATGATGACGGATACGCTGATGGAAGAGACTGATAGCGGTGAAGGCTCCGGCAGTGATGGCGCGGCTGATTCTACTGATAGCAAGGAGGCTTAATTATGTTTGAAAAGATTAAGCGTTGGTATCCGAAACTGTGGAACAAAACCATGGTGAAGAATGCTGTAAAGAAGGGCGTTATTACTCCTGAACAGTACAAGGAAATTGTTGGAGAGGAGTATAAGGTATGAGTGTTGCAATGATGGGGGCTGGCGGTATCGTAAACAATCGCGCTTCTCTAGTGCCTGCTATGGCATCTAACAGTCAAAATGGTTATACAGTTTCTGCAAGTAATTACTATAATAATGATAGTAGCCTTTACCCAATTTGGCACGCTTTTGATGGCAACACCATCCGTGGTGGGTGGGCTGAACAAGCAAATGGTTCTACGCTATACGTCGGTGCCAGTAATAGAAACGTAGATGTTGATATTACATTTCCAAAAGAAGTATCCGTGCATGCTGTAAAAGTTATTGCATCAACCTATGAAGCTGGTGGTGTTCGACAGCCTGCAAGTGCCTCACTTTCCTATTGCAATAAATCCGGTTCATATATTTCAGTTAATATTAACCAAATAGCTGCCGGTAAATCTGGCACGACAGACGACAGTGCTGGAGTCGAATATCCTAAAAGTAAAAAATGGCGTGTCACTTTAGTAAGATTGGGTGAATATGTTGGGTTAAATCAGATTCTTTTATTTTAAATGTTTATTATCGAATTTAATTGGAGGTATATTTTATGATTAAGAATATTCTGCGGGGGGGTTATAGTAATCTAAACTATACCTCTGATATGGATACTTGTGCCGGAAAGGCGGTGCGAGTATGAGCGTTGCGTTGATGGGGCCTGGTGGGAGCGGCAGTGGTGATGCCCTGACGCTGGTTTACTCGAAAAGTAATGCTACGGGATCGCCAAATACATATACCACCACAAAGGCTGGCCCTGTTACAGTGATATTGGATTTGCCAAAAACCAATTGTAACCCCACATTAACTTTGGATGGGGCTACTGTTAATGGAACCGCGTTGAATTCTTACTATAGAATCCAGCATAATGCGGATTGGCATGAAGATTGGACCGGATATTCGACCAGCTACTCGTTTTATGCGAAAGCTGGGCAAGTTATTAGTGTAGCTTGGACGACAGGCCAGCCATCGATTAGAATTTTTGCAAAAGCTTAAATTATAATTCAGCCTCGCACCTGGGATTGGTGCGGGGCGATTTTTTGTTTTAAAGGAGAATTTTGTATGGAAATTAAGAAGAATATTACCGTGCAGGAGCGCGTGGATTTTGTGAATTTTGTTGTGGATACTTGCACGGTGGATAGTCGCTATGTGCCGGCGCTGTTTGATTTTGCCTGGCGTGCGGGCGTTGTGAAGTTTTTTGCGCCGGAGGCTTGGGAGCATCTGGGTGACCAGGATAATATTTGCGATTTTGTGTACAGCCGTGACGGCATTGAAATTGTAGAACACCCGGATATTGCCGAGGTCACCGCTGGCCTGTATGGGGCATGTGAGGAAGAGATCAAGAACCGGCGCGAGGAATACATGGTGGTTTACCAGAGCGTGGCACACCCTGACCCGATGGACCGCATTGCGGATGCCTTTGAAGAAATCGCCGGTGCCATGAAGGGGCTGAATGACCCGGACATGCTGGTGGAGATTGCCAAGAAGGCCGGGCTGGTAGGGAAGAAGGCTGCACCGGCTGGTAAGGCTGTACCGCTGGAGATTGCTAAGAAGGAGTAAGACATGGCTACGGTAACAACGCTGAAAGGTTTAGAGCTTGAAATGCAGCGGCGCATTAACCGTGCCCTACGTGGAGAAGTTGCGAACGAAGTAGAGAAATGCGTGCAGAAACATGTGCAGCAGGATGTTTTAAGCAAATATGAGCCTGTTGCATATGAACGGCGTGGCGGTGGCGGCCTGGAAGGTGAGGCCAATATCAAAAGCGCTGTACGAGACAAAACTTTGACGGTTAAGGATGTGGCGCAAATAGAGGGGCCAAGACTTCCTGGTTACTCGGCCAGTCATGCTTCTGACACTGAATTTTCCAAACTGATTGAAGGATATGGAAAAGGCGTTGCAAACCCGTGGGGTGGCAGGAATGGTGCGTGGACAAAACCGCGTCCATTTATGACAAATGCAAAAAAAGAGATTGTCCGTGAAAATAGTCAGGTTCATGGGCGGATTGTAAAAGCTATAAAAAAGCAATTTCCTGAATAAACGGCAGAGGCTTCGGCCTTTGTCTTGAGTGGTTAGTGATAAATAACCGTTGAAGAGAAAGGCCGAAAGCCATAAGGAGGATGAAATTATGGCAGAAGATTTAAATATTAAGGTAAAGGTAACACCTGATACCAGTGGGGTACAGGGGGAGTTATCTAAATTATCCAATGCATTAAATATTCCCGTTAGCTTTAAGTTGGAAAATCTAGAGAATGTCAAGAATCAGATAGAAGATTTAGCTCGTGACTATGTAAGTGTTGGTGTACACGCATATTTGATTGGCCGACCGGATATTTCTGATATTCAAGAAGGACTACAAGATCAGACAGTAGATATAAGAGCTAAAGTAAATCTGGATATGGATGAATCCGAGATTGCTGAGATTCAAACGAAGCTGAATGAGATTTCTAAGAAACTAAAACTAAACATAAAGGTTGCCGACAAAAAGAATCTAACCGGTAAACTTGAAGAAACAGCCAATAAGATGGAGACTTCCGCGGATAAAATAGCGAAAGCGCTTGAAGTCAAACTTGGTAAATCGGTTAAGATCACGCAGAAAACTATTTCGGCCATCAGCAAAGATATTGGTGAGCTTGAAAGGAAAATTTCTGGAATTAAAGATACTGACACCAAAAATAAATTAAATGGTGAACTGGATGCGTTAAAAGGAAGCTATAGTGAACTGCTTACCGCTGGCACAGGCAGTGTTATGAGTTTTGATGGGTTGATGCAAGGCTTGTCTGGGCTGAAAGCAGAATATGCTGACGCAGCCAGTGTCGAGGATAAGTTTGCTAGTAAGCAAGAGAAGTTACAGAGTGGCGCGGACAAGATAGGCGAGTCGTTCATTGCGCTACAGGCTCGAATTGCCAAGCTGAAAACGGACATGAATACCGTACCAGATGCTTATAAAACAAACGAGCTGAATACCAACTTTGCGGCAGCAACAAATACTGGCGCAGGCAGCGCAATGTCCGCATTTAATGATGCACAGAGCAAGTTTAACAGTGATAAGACAAAGGAAAATTTGTCAGCACTGAAGCAGGCATATCAGAATTTAGTCGAGGTTGTAACGAGTGCTGAAAAATCTGTAACCAGTGCCAATGCCAAAATTGAAAAAGATCTGGCCTCTGTAGAGCAGCGCGGTGCGACGTTGAGTACACAACTTAGCAGACTAACGGCTCGGGCCAATGAAGCAGAAACTGTAAACAATACGATAGGATCTAAGAATTACACTGGGCTGCTTGGAGATTCAACCTATGATAAGGTTGTGGATGCGTTGACGAAGGCTCAACAGGCTAAAGCTGCATTTGAGCAAGATATGACTACGAGCACCCTAGACAACTATACTCAAGCTGTTGAACAGTTGTCAATTGCATTGGGAGATTTTAGTAAATCTGCAACATCAGCGACGAGTCAGGTAGAAAGTGCATTTGACCGGTTACCGTCTGCAATTTCGAGTGTTGAGAGTACATTAAAAACTCTGAACGATACATATAGGGCACAGCAGAACCGCGGCAAATCTGATGCTGGAGTAGAGCAGACAATCCAAATGTATACAAATGTTCTTACTCGGATGCGGCAAATTGAGGGACAGTCTGGTACACAGGATTATAAACTGTTTACGGATATGTTTAAGGAGTTTACGCCGCAGTTGCAAAAGGCCGGTGTTGAGATCAATACTTTTTCCGACTTCTTGCAGGCCATGACATCTATAGCCACACAGGCAAAAGTTTCTATTGGTGATCTTGGCAACGAGTTTAAACAGCAACAAAGCATTGAGTCTTTGAATAAGCGCTTGAACAATCTACTGTATACCATGGAGCGCTATGTTGAGATCAATAAAAAGATCCAGGGCAATTCTGGCGTAATGAACCAGTACAATAGTGTGAAATCTGATATTCAGAGTGCTTTGCGGAGCACAGATGGCGCATTTAAAGAAAGTACATTGTCTAAGGCTGCTGAAGGATTTTCGGCACTGAAAAAACAGGCGCAGGATCTTGGGCTTGAGGGTAAGACACTGAGCCAAGTATTCCAGAATCTGTTTGGACAGCATTTTAGTACGATGGTCGCCATGGGTGCGCTGCATTTGATGCAGAATAGCTTACAGCAGGTTTATCAGAATGTCGTGGATATTGATACGGCTATGACGGAACTGAAGAAGGTTACGGATGAGACAAGCGCTGGATATGAGAAGTTTATGGATAATGCAACTTCTCGTGCTAAAGAGCTCGGAACAACTGTAACTGCTGTTATCAATAGTACAGCTGATTTTGCACGACTTGGCTTTAATCTTCAGGATGCAGAAAAAGTTTCTAATGCTGCGTTGCTTTTGAAAAATGTCGGAGATGGCATTGAAAGTATCGATAGCGCAAGTTCTATGGTTATTTCTTCTATGCAGGCATTTGGCGTAGAAGCAGATAATGTCATGCGTATTGTTAATGAGTACAATACTGCCGGGAACAAATTTGCAATATCCGCTGACGGGGTTGGACAGGCCATCCAGCGGAGTGGCGCTGCTTTGCATGCAGCTAATAATACTCTGGAAGAAAGTATTGCGCTGGCTACTGCAATGAACCGCGTAATTCAAAATCCAGAAACTGTGGGTAGATTTGCCCAACGGCATAGCAATATGTCGATAGAATACATCTATATCGGTCAAACTTCAATGAACATTATAGGACAAGACCGAGGAAAGACTTTACAGATAAAAACACTGCCGCTATGTGGTTGAGCACGTAGCGGCCTTTTTGTTGGCAAATCTCAATGAGGTAGAAAATCATGCCAGCAAAAAGGATAAGAACAGGCATTACATTTAATTGTGAATGGTGTGGGAAAGAAGTATATCAAAACGCCTATCACTATAATCAACACAAACATCATTATTGTTCAAATAGTTGCCAAAAGAAGATGCAGCATAAAATGACGTATGAAATTCGTAAGTGTGAAATATGTGGCAAAGAGTTTGAATGTTCTAAACGAAGTACACGGCGATTTTGTTCAGATGCATGTCAAAACAAATGGCAAAAAACTAATGTTGGCATCAAAAATCCAAAATTTACTCGTGAGCTTATGTCATGCGATTGGTGCGGGAAAGAAATTTATGTTGCTGCATACAAAGCAAAAGGGCAGGATCATCACTTTTGTTCAACAAAATGTAGGCAAGAATGGTATGCAAAAATATGGAGCCAGCAGGATGAATGGAAATCAAAAGATAGAGAGCGAATGATCAAAGCATTGAATAGTGGAAAAATGAGCGGTGTAGAGTCAATTCCACAATTACAAACAAATGAAATATTGGATAGACTTGGTATTCCATATATAAACGAACAGCCGTTTGTATATTATGCTGTTGATAATTATTTATATGAGCACAATCTTGTAATCGAAGTTATGGGTGACTATTGGCATGTCAATCCTTTCAAATTTAATCTTGATAAATTGACAAAAGTACAACATGATAGAATTCCTAAAGATAAAGCAAAGCACACATATCTTTCTAAATATTATGGAATAGAATGTCTATATCTATGGGAAAATGATTTGAAAAATGAGCCATATTTATGTGAGCTACTTATTGAACAGTATTATTATAATGATGGCAGACTTCCGAATTATAATTCATTTAATTATCATATTGAAAATGGCGCTCTTGTGCTAAACGAAAACATTATATTGCCATATTTTTTAAGCGAAGAAGAAACAAAAGAAGCCGGTTAATTCTCAACAAATTTGGCCGGATTATCTGTAAAGAATCCGTAACGACTACAGGAGGTGGATGGTAACATCTATCTTGAAGATGTACCCCGGAAACGGGTGAATATATAGTCTGAACTGTGCTGATAGTTCATTGATAGGCACAGACTAAGGATTAACGTCCTTAGCGCCAGTTATATACTGGTCATCAAGCAACAGATTGACAACTCTAAAAACTGTATCCATGTACCTTCGCGCAACTAAAACTGAGCTAGAAGCGACCGGTGAGAGCGCAGAAGGTATGGCTGAGACAACATCTAAATTGCGAGCTTCTTTGCTTGCATTATCTCATCAAAAGGTCGATATTCTCGATAGCCAGGGAGATTATAAATCTACATACCAGATAATTAAGGAAATGGGTGCTGCATGGTCCGACATGTCGGATTCCGAGCACAGCGCGGCTCTCGAGCTCATGGGTGGTAAGCGCAACGCTAACGCCGTTGCGGCCTTGATCGAAAACTATCAGGAACTTGATGATGTTGTAAACACGCTCGCTTCTGATAATAATTCTGCTGAGATTGAAAATCAGAAATATTTGGATAGTATTGAGGGCAAGCTCTCTCAGTTCCAAGCTACATTCCAATCTTTTTCCGAGACCGTCCTCGATTCTGATTTAGTTAAAGGTATAATTGATTTTGGTACAAGCGCACTAGATGCCGCAGATGGATTTACCAAATGGGCCGGAGTAATTCCGACCTTGACCGCAGCATTAAGTGCCTTTTTGTCGTTGTCTGGTACAAAGACTCAGGGCAGTATTCAGATGCTCGCTTACGCAGTAGGAATAGCTGCGTAGGATGCAACCTGAGTCCTATTATAAATACCCAAACTGCTGGGAAAAGCTAAGAGCCGTGTGACCACAATAGGGGAGTAATCCGCTATGATGGTGCCGAAAGGCAGAAAGAACAACACGGATGCGATAGGCTGAGATAAAAGCTGCTATCGCGTAAGTTGACATAAGATATTAAAACTACGGGGCTTCGTGTAGTGCCAAGAACGAGGCGATAGATATTGATTGAAAGGGGAGTGTGTGGTATGATTAAGGAAATCAAGGAAGAGATTTTATCATGGCGGAACCATTTCTGGATTAAAAAACATGAAGACGAACTTTACGAGAAGTACGATGGGCATTGGATTGCTGTACGAGATTGCAAAGTAGTTGCGGTCGGGAATAGTTTGCATGAAATGCCAAAAATGGATGGGACCGGAGTGCTTTGCTATCAAGTACCAGTGAACTTTGATAAGCTTTCTGAACAAATTAAAGTTAAAAGGTGGTAGTTATGCCTGGGTTTACAATAGTTAAAGAAGACGGTTGTACGGCGTTATGGGTTGATGTAAAGGCTATGTCCAACGGTAAAGAATTTGTTGGTCGTGGATTATTAGATACTGGGGCTGCTAGATCAGCTTTGACCGCAAATGTGAAGACATTTCTTAATTTAACAGACTCGACGGACAAACACGATGTCAATACGGCAAATGGGCCAGATCATGTGCCATACTATTTGATTGATATAACTTTATGCGACAGTGTTGATTTTAGTGATGTTGAGTTTGACTTATTTAAAAGTTACAATGGTGGCCCAGACTTTCTTATTGGAATGGATATAATTTCTCGCGGGAATTTGGCTGTCACAAATTATAGTGGAAAGCTTATGGTGTCTTTTGAATCGCCATCTCGCGGGAATATAGACTTTAGCAGATTGTGATGTGGCAATTACATCTGTATCATTTAATATCTTATGTCAGCTTATGCGGCGGCAGTGCTAAGTCGCGCAAACAATGTTTAATCAGCAGCCGGGATACCGCGCACTGCGCAGATGGAGGGTGTGACCTCTGGTAGCCTGGTTCATCGACTGTATGGGTAGCCCTATTCTACGGCTTTTGCCGGATGAGAGGAAAGACAGTCAGAACATCATGGGAAAGCCATGAGAAGGTTATAATTTTACAACCATAGGTATTGACATACAACCAAAGGTGTGGTATTATAGCTATGCTGAAAGGTTAGGAGCTCTCCTTTTTAATGAATGCCGTTCATTATTTTTTGTCCGAGTTTCCTTGTCAGTACCCTTTCTAGTGTAGTCGTCTGGTTGTTCCGCCAGACGGCTTTTTATTTATAGGAATAATTTTGGATTGTCAGACTGTAAATATTCTTCTTGACATGAGGTTCAATTGAACTTATAATATAGAAAAGAGTTCAGATGAACTTATAAGGAGATATTTGCAATGGAAGAATTGAGCCTTGACGGATTTACTTTGGTAAACCTTACGTCCGCTTCGACTTTGCATCAAAAAAGGCTTGTGTTGGAGCTTACACAGCAACAAGTAGCTGACCGTGCGAACATAGACTTGCAGCAGTACCGCAAGTTTGAATCTGGGGCAAGAGACATACGCAGAGCCTCTTTTGATGTTGCCTGCAGGGTGATTAAAGCGCTGGAGATGGATGTTGGGAAATTTTTTGATGGTGATTATAGTTTGGGAGAAGAAATCTACAGCGAAAATGGTGAATTGAAATATAAAAAGACTGGTAGATCAACAAGCGATAATATTGACCAGTAATAAATACTTGATATAAAGTAAGACCGCCCCGCGAAGGGACGGCCTTTTGTTGTTTATGGAGGTTTTTAAATGAACGAATATAAAGTTAAAGTTGTGCTTAACGGATTAGATGAAGTGCAAGAAAAGGTAGATGCTCTGCGTAAGAGCCTTGACGAACTAAAGCATGAGACTGCCGAGGTGCAACAGCGAATTGATGAATTAGAACTGGTTATTCAAATTCCAGAGTGATATTGGCCCCACAATTTGGACATGAAGTATAATTCGGCTTTATTAAAACTTTTGCATTGCACTTAGGGCAAGCAACAATAAGTCCGTCCTTAGAATATTTCTCTTTGGCCGCTTTGATTGCCGCTTCTTTAAGAAGTTCATTGCCTCGAGGCGTGTTTATTTTGATAACTGGCATGTTTCTTTGTCCTTTCTATGGTAATCACTATTCATACCCGCAACAGTTGTAATGGAACTATTTCTTTTCTTGTGGGATAAATACAAACAACCTATCACATAGTCTGCATTTCCATATAGTTCTCAAACGTTTTTCTACCGGATAGTGTAGATAAACAAACATTGCCGAACCACAAACAACACAATGCTTTGATTTTCTTAAATTTGGGGCGTGCTGGTAGCCAAGTGGAACCGCGTGATGATCGTAATCATTATTAAATGTCATACCTGGGGCAAATTGACCACGATAATGGATACCTGCAAAATGTTGCTCTTGGTGTGACATAGTATTACCTCACCACTCATAACCACAATTATTGCAATGAAATTGATGCTTTACTTTTTGCGAGAAGATACAATTATTTTATACCGCTTCTTTTATAAAAGGAATATAAGGATTACTCCGACAACCAGAATAAAAATACCGCCAAAACTATCAGCGCCACCAGCAGAGCTGGTAAGCAAAAAGCCTAAAAGATATGGTATTCCCATAATCAGCGACATTGCGCCTATCCAGACTAGAACAAGCATAATAATCGTGCAAAACGAAGAGCAGGAACTATCTTTATTGCTTTTGTTTTTATTGGGCTGATTATTCCGCGAGTGCTGCTGTGCGGACGGGTAATAAAAGCACTCAGAATACATCATTGAATCGTCAAGTTTATTACTGTTGACATCATTGTAGCTGTCAATATTGTTGTTACTATCAGCATCAAGAGGATCGTATAGTTCATACGGGTCTGTGAAAGAAGTTGCGTCCAGTGACTTTACAGCATCTTTGTGTAACTTGTCGAATTCTTTCTTTGAGTGGCAGTCAGAGACGAAGAGATTCTGAGGGCTATCTTTAGGTGCTGAGTGTATAATGGACGATGGCTGTACTGGCTTTGACTGGTTCTGCTTCAGACTGTTGTGCATCGACTTGTTACATGAAAAGTTCCGATCAAACGCTTGCTTGTAGTGGACATAGCCATCAATGCCCTTGCCAAAGTAGCCGTAATCATCTTGCTTACCTGCCATAGCGTTGCACCTCACAATCCAAACATAATTATAACCTTACATCGATTATATCACACTATTATTGATGGAACAAGTGGTCTTGAATCTTTTGAACATGTTTGGAACTGGTAAAGATGTAGATACCGGAAAAGCATATGTTACGTTCTTAGGGCAAGAAAGTAAAAAAACTGTAGCGGATATAAAGACTGCGTTTACAGAACTTGAACAAGTTGGTAAATATTCTGGTAATGGTGCAAGCGTTAATGATAAGGGTGGACTTCTTGGTGCCTTTTTATTGGGGAACGCAAATACAGATTATAATATTTCTGGTTCTTTAAAAGCTGATTGCAATGCGCTAACGGAATATTTTAGATTGATAAAATCAGAGGGCTATGATGCGAAGGATGCTTTCGATCTTGTTAAAAACACTGTTCCTGATGTCACGGAATCTTTTGAAAAATTTGCAAAAGGAATTGATGTATCTGGAAAATCCTTAACAGAATGCATTACTGAATTCATCCCATCGTTTATTAAGCAAGTCACTCACGCAACAACAGTAACTAAAATACTTGGAAATGTGATAATTGGTCTTGGGTCAGCTTTAAAAAGTATGGCTGTTACTGCTGGAGTTACTTTGGCAATTATGGGTCTAGGTAAAGCTATTGGTTTTGTTAGTGACCAATTTAGAAGTTTTGTTCGTAACACCAGCATTAAAGTAACCGGGTATGATTATTTTGAATCTTACGCAAAAGCTGCTGAGAAACTTGGTGAAAGTGCAAATGCCACAAAACAGGCAACTTCTGAACTTGATGGTTATATAGACAAAGTCAATGAGCTAAGAGAGTCTCTTGATAGCGGTACACTGAGTGAATCTGAAGCTTATGACGCTCGTAAGGAACTAATTAGTATCCAGGACACACTTGTTGAGAAATACAACATGGAAGGCAGTGCAATTGATCTTGTTAATGGTAAACTTGACGAACAAATTGCCAAGATCAATGCTGTGTCTGATGCAAAAGCAAATCAGTTCCTAGATGACCCGGATAATAAACGAGCATACAAAGAAGCTCAAATGTATATGGGGGCCGATACTCATTATACAACACAGGCGTATAAATTATCCGCTAACGATGATGAGCTTACAAGACTTCAGGAAATTGCAAGTAAGTACGGACTTGATATTAGAACATTAAGCGGCGGGTACAAAGCTGGAACCTCTTTTACTATCGACATTACGGCCGATCCAACAAAGGCTGAGGAAGCATACTCTGGTTTTGTTCAGGAAGTAAGTTCCGATACAAAAATCAGCGACTCTTTAAAGTCCGATATTGATACTTACACACAAGAAGCTAGAGAATCCGCCTCTACGATAATCTCTAATTATCAAGAAGAGTCTGATGCTGCTCGTGATTTTCAGATTCAAACCACTTCTGCATACAAAGAGCTGAATGACCAGCTTATTGATGCTCAAGAAAGCTACGAAGATGCTATTGCTAGTGGTGACGACACCAGAATAGATGCCGCGCTTAAAAAGGTAAAACAGGTTCAAAATAGCATCAATAGCATGAGCTTTAATCAGTCGGGACTTGATGGTAGTGCAAATAAAGTTATTGAAGATTATTTTCAGGCGCAGGCGGATCAGTTGGACAGCGCCACGAAACTACAGGTTGTTCAGACAGGACTTTCTGAAACCTTTAAGGGCGCTACCTCTAACTACAAGTCTCTGAATGATTATCTTGATGTTACGGATCACAAAGCTGAACAGCTTACCGACAGTATCACTTATAATCTAAATGAACTTAAAGGTCTGGATGATATTAACATCCTTAACATTGGCAGCCTCGAAAAAGCAGGATCTGCATCTAAAAATTATACAGACGAACAAATTGCTTCGTATAATCGTTTAAAAGGCGTAGCAGATCAGCTTGGCGTTTCCATGGATGACCTAATTGATATTTTTGTCAAGATTGGTCTCGTAACTAGCGACAATATCAAGTATACCAACGAGTTTACCAGCTCCGCGTTGACCATGGCAACCGCAGCTAGCAAGGCTATATCCAGTGTTACTTCTATCTTGAATTCGCAAGGGACTGGCGTTAATGTTGATACAGATTCTTACAGTGAACTGATTAAGGACAATGCCGAGTATGCGGCTGCCTTAGAATATAGCAATGGCCGGATGCAGTTAAACCGCGAGATGGCCACAAAACTGACCAAAGCGAAATCTGATGAGGCTAAGGCTAATATTGAAGTTGCTTACAGTCAGAATCAGATGAAATACTCTGCAGTAAAGGCCGATATGGCCGCTGTTGATAAACAGTTGAAGGAAAACAATAACCTTACGGATGACCAGCGCGAAAAATTGGAAGACGCTAAGGCCGCCCTTGAAAGCCAGAGCAAGACCCTGCGTGATAATTGTACCAGTCTACGGATGCAATATAGTGCTTTGGTACAGGCAAGCAGTGCTTACCAGGATTGGCTGAACGCGCAGAATGCGGCCGAAGCTGGTGATATGTACAACGACGGCATGGACGCCAAACAGGCTATTGCTGCAGGATTGAAAAACGGCAAGATTGGTACTGAAAAGTACAAGGCTGCTGTTGAGTTCCTAGTGCCGGATGATTTCAAGGGCGATGTACAGACTTACATCAAGAAGCTGAACCGCTATTTTAAAGAAGCATCTGATGGATCGATTGATGCAAGTGGTCTGAATAACTTTATTACCGACTCTATCAAAGCCGGACTGATGAAGGATGAAGGCGACGGCAAGATCCAGATGATTGCCGACACTACGATTGAGGATTTTGCTGATGCTTTGCAGCTGACACCTGACGCGGTGCAGTCTATTTTCGGCGAACTGCAAGAATACGGCTGGAACTTTGACTGGGATTCCATGCTGGGGAATGAACTTGATAATACCCGCATGAAGCTGGACGACATTAAAGATCAGATGGCTGACCTTGACCCGGATACGGAAGCCTGGAAGATTTTGAATGACCAGGCTGAAAAACTACAGGAAAAGCTGGACGGTTTGTATGAGAAATCTGGCATTGACCAGATGGTTTCGGACATCAATGATGTGCTGAAAGATACGGGCAGTCTTACCGGTAATCAAAAAGACGATCTGCTTGGTATGGGTCGTGTACAGACTATGGTTGACCTGTATGACGCACAGCAGCGACTGATTGAAGCACAGAAGGCATTTAATGCTAACCCTGGCGACTTGAATATTGCCCAGGAATTGACTGACGCACAAAAGCAGGTTGAAGAGCTTATCCAAAAAAAGGAAAAGCTTGGAGATCCTACTGCGCTTGAGATTCAGGTTTACACGCAAGATGCTATTGATAAGCTTGGTAATGTTGAAGGCGCTGCGGATCAGGTAACGGACAAATTGGAAAAAGCCGGTGTGCTTACCGTTGAGTCTGATGATGACCCTGTAAAGGAGACCGATAAAGAAATTGACAATGTACAGGAAAAGGCCAAAAAGCCGATAACGCTAAAGGTAGACAATGTACAGTGTTTGAGCGGAATCCAGGATGTCGCTACTGCACTTAAAGATATTTCCGGCGAGACTACGGTTACTATCCGATATAAAACATTTGGTAAACCTGCATCTACCCCGTCTACGAAAAAGACCTATGCTGAACAGCGTTCCTATGCTTATGGTGGTACTTCTAACGGTGGCCGCACCTTGGTTGGCGAGCTTGGCAACGAACTGGTTGTAAACCCGCATACTGGCAAATGGTACACTGTTGGTGATAATGGTGCTGAATTTGTCGATTTGCCGAAAGATGCTATTGTATTTGACCATAAGAAAACCGAGAAGCTGCTTGGACAAGGATTTGTTGGAGCACGCGGTTTTGCCTACGCTATGGGTAATGCTAAAGCCGATGGTGAAAACAGTAAAATCAATGGCGGCGGCGGATACATGATTGGCAAAAATCCTGCCACAAGCAAGACTTACACCAAGGCGACAAAGGACAACACCAAAGCCGTTGAAGAAAATAAAAAGGCTCTTGAAAAACAAAAAAAGGCCCTTGAAAAACAGAAGGAAGCCTATGAGAAGGAATCCAATCAACTAAAAATCTATGGCCAGGCTGCTGTAAGCGAAATTGAGAAGCGTATTACTGCCTTAAATAAGGAAAAGGATGCGCAGGACAAGGTTTACGAAAGCCAGATCAAGGAACTGGAAAAGCGCAAAGAGGCGCTGCAGAAGGCTAATGATGAGGAAGACCGCGCGATTAAGCTGGCTGAGTTGCAGGATGCTTTGGAAAAAGCCAAGGCCAACCGCACTGTACGTATCTACAATAAAAACGAAGGTTTTGTATGGCGTGCAGACCAGCAGGCTGTAAGTGATGCACAGAATGACCTGGATGATCAGAAGCGACAGTGGAAAAATGATGATATTCTGCAGGCTGTTGATGATGAAATTGAGCGCATCAATAACCTGAAAGATGCCTATGATGAATCCGTAGAGGCCCAAATCGACGACCTTGATAACATGAAGGAGAAGTGGAACGAGGTTATCAGCCTGATTGGTACAAGCTGGGAGGATTATCAGGCACAGCTTGCCGCGGCGGCTGAGTTTAATGGTATGAGCCTTGATGGAATGGCCGGTGCCCTTGATGGATATAAAGAGAGCGTACTTGCCAATATGCAGGAAATTGGTGCAACCTCGGCTGAAATTGATAAGGTAACTGAGGCGATTGAGGCCATGGAGGAAGCATCCAGCGGAAGTTCTGGTGGAGGCGGTTCCGGCGGCGATGATTCCGATGCGCAAGCTATGGGCGAAGATGATGGCAGTGGCATTGGAAAATTAGCCTACACACTAAAGCAGGCTGGCGGTGTAAGCGACGAAACGGCACAAAAAATGCAGGATCTTCGTGACCAGATTGTTACGCTTGGTGATGAGACTAATGCTCTGCGCGACAAAGAAGCGGAACTTGTACTTTCTAGTGCGGACATAAGTGCCAGTGCTGAAGATCGTCGAGACAAAATGATTCAGCTTGGTATTGTACAGGGACAGATTGCCGAGAATGAGGCACAGTTAAATGATCTTTCTGCACAATATGTGGAAACCATTGGCAACGAGACAACGGCGACAGACGAAGCAAGACAAACGGCAGCTGATTCTTTGAATCAATTGGTAGATGCCTATGGTATGAGCTACGAAGAGATCTTTAGCAAGGTTGATGAATATGTTCAAAAATTGATCGATAGCGGAGCTGCATCGGAAGGGCAATTCAGCTCTATGAGTTCGACAATTGGTGTATTCTCCGAGGAAGCTGTGAGTTATCTTGATGCTGCCGGAACTGGTTGTGACGGGTTGGCAAGTAAAGTTCAGAGCATGGCCGATTCTATCGTTAGTTCTTGTAATTCCGCTATTGGTGCCTTAAAGGCATTAAGTGCTGCACAAGGATCTACCAGAAATGCTGGATTGGCTCCATTAGCTCGTTATGCCACTGGCGTTATCGGCGCAGCCACTACTCATATTGCCATTACTGACGAGCAAGGCCCTGAAATTAAGTTGCGCAAACCGGCTGCGGGCAATTACAGTCTTGTCGAGCGTGGCACTAGCATTATTCCGGCAGAACCGAGTGCGAATATCTGGAAAATGGGACTTGACCCGGAGCAGTTTATCAGCCAGCACATGCCGCAGCGCAGCATTAAGAGCGTAGAGATTACGCAGCCGGATGCCGGTGGTGTAAGCGTGAGTGTTGGTGACATCCAGATGTATGGCGTGAACGATGTTGAGAGTTTTGGCCGTGTGATTCATGAGCGTGTTGGTACGATTTTTGCCCAGGAGTTTAGCCGACGCTAAGTTATAAGGTATTTTGAAAGGTAAGGAACGGTGATTTTCGCCGTTGGGTGTGATGAGCACCGGGTTAGAGGTGGGTATAAAATAGTGCCCCAGGGATCGTGTTCCTGGGGCTTTTTGTTTTTTTTATGGAGAAAAACTCATGAATAGTGTTGATGTAGAAGCGCTGCGGGAATTGGCGGCGCAGATCAAGCGGCACTGTGAGCGGCTGATGACGCGGGCAAATTTTGACCGGACATCGGTTGGTCAGGTGACCGCAGTAGGGGAGGGTGGCACTTATACGGTAGCAGCCTTTGGCGGCAGTTATGTTTTACCGTACAAGGAAAAGTTGACCGTTGGTGCCGTTGTGCGTGTGAAGGTGCCCCAGAATAATTGGAAAGAGATTTACATTGAGTCGGTTGCATAACTGGCTTTGTTTTATGCGCTGTTGCCTTTATGGCTGCGGCGCTTTTTTATTTGACGAAAGAGGTGATGGAAAGTGGCACAACCGGTGCTTTATACAATCCCATCGTTTGACGCCGCTGTTGGCGCAGACATTCCATTTGCCTATGATGGCGAGCAGGTATTTGGCAATGAGCTTGTAATCATGGACAACTCAACAGGTGCGCAGGTTTACAGTAAAAAGACAGACTGGATGAAACTGGTGCATACGGTAGCCGGTGGCAGCGGCCTGCAAAATGGCAAATATTATGCCTGCAAGGTGCGTGTTTACAACAAGGCCGGAGAGCCTAGTAGCTGGTCGAGCTTGCGGAGTTTTTACTGTTTTACGACCCCGGTTTTTAGTTTTACCAATATGGTAAATGACCAGATCCTGGAGAACAGTGAATACACCCTGCAGATGAGCTACACCCAGAAAGAGAACGAGCCGCTAAATACTTACAATGTCATTCTTTACAATTCCAGCCGTGTGCAGCTGAGTAAGAGTGCGACTATGTACGGTACTTCGACACTGGAATACGGGCTGCATGACCTGGCAGACGCGACCCAGTATTATGTGCGCTGCCTTGGCGAGACCTTAAATGGCATGGTGGCCGATACAGGGTATATCCCGTTCAGCGTAAAATATATCGTGCCTACGTACTGGACCTATGTTGATTTGACAAATAACAAAGATGACGGCACTGTGCGCATATCCTCGAACATACGAACGATCGAGGGCAAATTTACCGGCAGCGGCGACCCTACTTATATCGACAATGCCAAGGTTGACCTGCGCAAGAATGGAGACCGCGTGATTTTCCATGAGGGTTTTGCTTTGCAGGGAAACTTTACTGTAAAGATGCTGGGCAGTGATTTTGGGCAGAGCGAAACGATCCTTGAAATGGTGGACGGTAATGATACGACATTGACTGTGAAATATATAAAAGGCTGGTTTGCCGAGGGCAGCTATATGGCGAAGGGGCAAAGTGCAACCAATTCACTGTTGGGAATACAAGTACCGTATCTTGATTTGCGTTGTGCTGTAAAGGGGAATGTAATTGCTTATGCGATGCAATCTGAGCCAATGGGAGAACCAGGAAGTGGGCAGGAATACCTGATTAAGGTACAAAAGAACGGTGATGTGTTTAATATTACTACGCAGGTGGTAAATACCGCGGACTATGTGACAACAGCAGAGGAGGTGTGATGACATGTTTTTTATGGGCAAATGTATTGCAGGTTATAAGCATAGCCTGGATAACACCAGCGTGACGATCGATATTATTGAGAACGTATCGATTGGCGGCGGCATTTTTGACCGGCTGTTTATCACACGCGCTGTTGCAGACCAGCCGACAGAGTTCCCTGGTTGGGACTACGATACGGTTATGGACGCACAGTTTAACGGTGACTTGATGGGCGGCAACATTGTTTACCAGATCGAGCAGATCTCGGCCGTGAGAATCAAACGCCGCAGAGCCGGCAAGCATGACTGGCTGACCTTGTTTGAGATCCCGGTGAAAAAAGAGGATGACCTGAAATTTGAAAAATACGATAAATACGCTGCCAGCGGTGTGAAATATGATTATGCCCTTGTGCCTGTGATTGATAATGTGGAAGGCTATATTAACCAGAACAGTATTACACCGAGTTTTAGCGGATGTTTTATTTTTGAGAAAGAAGACGGTTGTTCCTCTGACCTGGATATTACGAAGGGAACGATTACAAGAACAAGGCCGTCCAATGTGGTGACTACGCTGAGCGGCAAATATCCGTATGTGGTGAGCAATGCCAACACTGACTATGAGAGCGGACAGTTCAGCATGATGTTTATGCCGAAAGACTCTGACGGAGAATATACAACTGAGAATGATTATATTTACCGTGAAGATATAAAAGCATTTTTGAACGATGGTAAGCCAAAGATCATGAAACTGAGCGATGGCCGTATCTGGATGATTTCTACTACGGATGGGCTGACTGAGGACAACGGTGAAGTTGAGCATTACGTACACCACAGCTTTAACTGGGTTGAGATCGGCGACCCGGAAAGTTCCAGCGATTTGTACAACAATAACTTTATTGATGTGAATCTGGAGGGGTGATGTGCCATGTATGATATACAGCAAACGGACATTGACCTTTTGCAGCAGCGTGTAAAAACGATTTACACCAAGATCCAACTGCTGAACAACCAGATGACTGTTATTGACGAGATAGACGGTGCTTTTATTGACGGCAGTGTATCGATTGATTCCGGAAGTGATATACGGCGTACTTTTGATGGGACAATCCTTGTAAAGGATGAAAGTTATATGACGGCCGAGACTTCCCGCGTATGGCTGGACAAAAAGATCCGGGTATATATTGGCTTTTTACATCAGCGCAGCGGCGAAGTATGCTGGTACACGCTGGGCGTTTATAACTTTTGTGACAACTCTTTTACCTATGATGCAACTACACAAACACTGAAAATCAGTTGCCTGGATTTAATGAGCGGCCTGAATGGTGAGTTGGGAGGGACCTTGATTGGCTCTGAGACACAGATACCGAAGGGCAGTGATATACGCGATGCAATGGTAAAAACTGTGACGCAACTTGGTGGAGTGGGTAAATATAGGATTGGGTATCAGACAAGTGAAGTACCCTATGATATGAGTTGGGATACAGGCACGACCGTATGGGAGATACTGGAAGAATTGCGAGACCTGTATTACAGCTACGAAATGTTTTTTGACGAAGATACTTTTGTGTGCCAGCGTGTGCCCATGAACAACGAAGAGCCGCTTGTACTGACGGATGATATTTTTGGAAAATTTGTTATCTCGGAAAGTTTGACGAACTCCTTTAGTGAAGTGAAGAATGTGATTGAGGTTTGGGGGGAAACTACCAAAAGTAATTATTACTCTGACAGCTGCACATTTGAAAACGGCATTTACACTTTTAAGGTAACTGGCGCACAAATCAAAGACAACAAGAAGTTCAGTTTTTTGGCGCCGGAGACAAATCCGGGTGAGTGCCAGATAAAGATCATAAATGTAGAGACTGACGCTGAAACTGGCAAAAAAAATGAAAAAGAATATGGCCCTTATAAGCTGTACCGTAGCGCCGTAGATGATACCGGTGAAGATGTTTTGCTGGAAGCCAAGACTATGGAGGCCAAGAAATACTATGTGGTAAAGCTGAAAAAAGAAAAGATGTATTTTGTTGGGCAGACACAGGTGCATGCTATGGTGCGGTTGGTAAATACCTTGCCTAGCGCGGAACAGGCCAAGAAGGATAAGGAAAATTTTGCCTGTGACAACCTTGGCTATGTGGTGAACCCGGAAAGCCCATTTACTATTGACAAAATAGGGGAGAGAATCAAGGTTTGCAGCAGCGGTGACTATGAAAAGATTTACACGGATGAACTGGCTTTGCAGCGTGCGGAATATGAACTATATGTTGGCAGCCGCCTGACGGATAGCATTAGCGTGGAGTGTATTTTGATACCATGGTTGGATGTAAACCAGAAGATTAGTTATAAGCCGCATATGACTACCGACAAAGAGCCGAACCAGTACATGATAAGCAGTTTGAGCTTTGACCTTACCAGTGGGACTATGACTGTAAAAATGGCCCACTTTTACCCGTATTACCCGAACACGGTACAGTTGGTGCCGACGGTGACAGTGACAAGTTGAGAGGTGAGTACCTTTGAGCAAAACATATACAGACCTGCAAAACAATTTCCCGGACAGTGTGGATACGCTTGACAAGATGCAGGATTTGAATACAAGTACAAAAACAATGGCTGACCGCTATTATTCCATGGTGGAGGCCAACAATATTACAGGCGCTAACGAGTATCTGGTGCAGAACCCCTCGTTGGCGCTTTCTGTTTTTAATGCCGACAAATACAATAAACTGCGAGATGCGATCGTATCTGTGGAGCGCTTTTTCTATGATGAGGTGAAGCTATATATTGGCGATAAGCATGAGCAGTACGAGTCCATTGACGGCGGGGCTTATTGATAGGGGAGAAGCGTTATGGGAATTAAATTTAAAAGACAAGGTGGCGGCTCGACCAACTATAACTCAGCCAAAGCGCCTACAAGTTTGAATTATGGCGAGCCTGCCGTTGACAGTGAAGGCCGCATTTATGTTGGCAATGGACAGCGCCAGGTAGTGAGCCGCGTAAAAATTGCCGACAGCTGTACCAATGCGACCAGTGCTACGACTGCGGTGCGAGCCACGAATGCCAGTAATGCCGACCGGGCAAAATTCGATTTGCCGCTGTACCATGCTTATCTTTCGGCGTCCAGCTGGAGCAATTATGGGAGTTATTATACACAGTCTCCCAGTTGTTACGCAGAGAGCGGCGGTCCTAGTATGACATCCGACATGCAGTTGAGCCCGCCTATGACGCAGGGCACAGGGGTGCAATCCACAGACGAATCGCTAATGGAAACGCTAAACATTATCAATGCGGGAACGACTACGCCCGGTTACGGAAGAATTACCGTAAAGGTTTGGGAAAAACCGGAGACAGACATTACTGTGTATTATTACGCACGATAAACTGACAAAATAGGAGGTGAAGCTAAATTGGCAATATCCTTTGAAGAATCCAGAAAGAAATTTGAGAGCGCAATAGCGAACGAAGCTGCCGAACCGGCAATGCTTGCCTCCTTTGAGGAAGTAGAAGCAGTGGCAGCGGAACCTGTTATGCAGGCCGTTGTTGGAGACGATTTTACCCGCAGTGACAAATATAAATGGTATGACCAGTATGAGGACAGTTCATACTCGACCATTGATAAGCTGAAAAACATCAAGATGGACGACAACCAGATCAACCTGACACAGGAAGATAACAGCCAGTTTATCCCGTTTGAGATGCCGCGCTACTATGATGGCGTTGACCTGATGCAGATGCTGATCCAGGTACATTATGTCAACAAGGAAAATCAGGACGGCATTGCCACGCCGGTAAATGTTACATACAGTGCGGACAAGATCCACTTTAACTGGTTGGTCGACAAGAACGTGACCAATGTTGAGGGTGAAGTCGATTTTGAAATCACGGCTACCGGTTCTAACGAAAAAAACGAGTCCTATCTGTGGAAGAGCCGCCCGAATGGTAAGCTGAATATTTTGAAGTCCCTGGCAGGCAATGGTGTGATTAAGCCGAGCGATGACTGGTATACCGGTTTTGTGCAGCTGATGGACGAGAAGGTCTCGGAAGCTACCAAACAGGCACAGGCTGCTGCCCAGAGTGCCGCCGAGGCCAAGACGGCCGTTGCGAATGTGGACAGCAAGATTTCCAGCGCTGCTGCCGGTATTAAGCAGGAGCTGCAGGCCGACCTGGATGCGAACTATGCCAAGAAAACAGAGCTTGACACGCTGAAAAACAAGGTGGATAACCTGAATGGCCTGGCCGATTTTGATGTGACCTTTAACAATGACACGAAGGAAATGACTTTCCTGAATGGCAGTGAGGAAATTAAAAAGGTCGAGATCGACACCAGCCCTTCCGCTGAATGGGTGACTGCTTACGGCAAGACAGTAGACAGCAAAGTTTCTGCCGCCATTACACCTGTGCAGACGGAGCTGACCGAGTACAAGACCGCCAATGACAAGGCTGTAAAGGACTTGCAGGACAGTGTTGGCAATCTGCCGGAGACGCTGAAAACCTCCTATTATAATAAGGAAGCCACTGATAAGCTGCTGAAGGAAAAGGCGGATGCCTCTGTTATTGACGGTATTCGCAACGATGTTACGCAGGCAAAGAATAATGTAGCTGACATGCAGGGCACGGTGGACAGCCTGAACACTGCTGTTGGCGAAATTCAGGGCAAGCTGGATGACATCGGCAAGAATGCCGGGCATGAGTATGACATTACCTACGAGGACAGCAAGCTGACCCTTATGGAGGACGGCACGCCGAAGACGCAGGTGACGATTGTTGGCGGTGGCGGCGGTGGTCCCGCTGCGGGCAGCACGATTACGATCGAGCGTATCGGCGAGTCTGCAATTACGGCTGTTGCCGGTGACCCTGTTGTGGTCAAGTTCCGGTTCACGAGTGTGGACAGTGCGGGCGATGATACAGGCAATGCGACAGGCACATGGTATGTTGGCAATACAAAAGTTGCTACCCATACCATTATGCAGGGCGAAAACAGCTTTGACATCACGAAGTATCTGCACAGCGGTGAGAACCAGATCCGTTTGACGGTTGTAGATAGCATGGATACGACCGGCTCCAAGAAGTGGAGTGCCAATGTCGTTGATTTCTATCTGGAATCCACTTTTGATGACAGTCTGTTCTACAGCGGCGAGGTCACGGTGCGCTATACGCCGTATGGCAGCGTTGAGAAGAAGATTGATTTTGCGCTGGACGGCAAGTCGATTGGTGGCACGACTACCAGCGTGACTGGCCGACAGATGACCTATTCTATTCCGGTGCAGAAGCACGGCAGTCACCTGTTGGAAATCAGCATGACGGCGGAGATCAACGGCAAGACCGTTAAGTCCAATGTCATCAAGAAGGACATTATGTGGGTGGCTGAGGGCGAGACTGCACCCATTATCAGCTGTGCTGTGAGAGATTACGAGACGAAACAGTACAACAAGGTGTCCATTGAGTACACCGTATACGACCCTGCGTCCAGCACGAGCACTGTAAAGCTGGCTGTGGACGGCGTGACCGAGTCTACCCTGACTGTTGGGCGCACAAAGCAGATCTGGAGCTTTAAGAGCGCGAACAAGGGCAAGCATACGCTGACGATCACTTGCGGCGAGACCGTAAAGACGATCAGTGTGAATGTGGTTGACCTTGGCGTTGTAATCGAGCCTGTTACTACGAACCTGGCCTTTGATTTTAACCCAAGCGGTAAGACCAACGCCAGTGCAGACCGGCTTTGGACCGATGGCCAGACTAGCCTGAGTGTAAGCGATAACTTTGACTGGAACAATGGCGGCTACCAGATAGACAGTGACGGCGATACCTATTTCTGCGTAAAAGCGGGCACCAAAGCCACGATCGATTATAAGCTTTTTGCCGATGATGCGAAGAAACTTGGCAAGAACTTTAAGATGATTTTTAAGACCACCAACGTGCGGGACTATAATGCTACGGCGCTGACTTGCCTGAACGGTGGTATTGGCCTGAATGTGCAGGCCCAGAAAGTTGCACTGACCAGTGAGCAGAACAGTATTGAACTGCCCACATGCGAAGACGACTTTATGGAATTTGAGCTGAATATTCTGCCGGATAGCCAGTACCGCGAGATGGTGCTGTGGCTGGATGGCATCCCATGCCGTGTACAGCTGTATGAATCCAGTGACAGCTTTACGCAGGCAAACCCGGTTGGCATCACGATTGGTTCTGACGATTGCGATGTGTTAATCTATCGCATGAAGAGCTATATGATGAACCTGACCGACGATGAGATCCTGGACAACTTTATTGCAGACGCCAAGAACGCTGACGAGATGATCGAGCGGTACAACCGCAACAACATCACGGATGCAAGCGGTGAGCTGAACCCGGACATTCTGGCGGAGCGCTGCCCCGACCTGCGTGTTATCAAGATCAGTGCGCCTACCTTTACTACCGGTAAGAAAAACGAAGTTGCAAACACTGTTATCCAGCAGATCTACAAGAACGGACGCGCCGTTGAGGACAACTGGACAGCCAATGGTTCCCACAAGGGACAGGGCACAAGCTCTGACCACTATGGTGAATCTGCGCGTAACATCGACATTAACTGTAAGGGCGGCTTTACCTTTGGCGATGAAAGCACCGGCTCTGTGTATGCGCTGACGGAAAACAGCGTTGCTGAGAATTACTTTAATATCAAAGTCAATGTTGCATCGTCTGAAAATGCAAACAACGCGCTGCTGGCAGATGATTTCAATGAGTTTAACCCGTACATTCGACAGGCACGCAAGGATAACCCGAAGGTGCGCGACACGATGGCCTTCTACCCGTGTGTTGTTTTTGTGCAGGAGACGGATATTGAGAACAGCACCGTGTTCCATGACGGTAAGTGGCATTTCTATGCCTGCGGTGATATTGGCAACTCTAAGAAAAACAGCAATACGATGGGTATGGACCCTAATAACCATAAAGAGGTTATCGTTGAGATCGATAACAACACCGATGAGCAGACCCGATTCCTGAGCGGCGATTTCTCGCAGGAAACTTGGGACGGTGACAACAGCTTTGAGTTCCGCTACATCAACAAGGCTTGCACCGAAGAGGAAGTGCAGGCTGCGAAAGATGCGTGGATTCGCGTGCAGAACTGGGTCGTGAATGCGAGTGATGAGGAGTTTAAGGCGCACTTTGAGGACTATTTTATCATGGACTCTGCGCTGTATCACTACCTGTTTACAGAGCGCCACACCATGGTAGATAACCGTGCAAAGAATGTGTTCCCGCATACGAGTGACCTTATCCATTGGGATTTCTGCTTTGACTACGACAACGATACAGCGCAGGGCAACGACAACGAGGGCGGACTGACCCTGAGTTACGGCTATGAGGATACGGATACCATCGGCACCAAGAGCGTGTTTAACGCCAGCGATTCCAAGCTGTGGTGTAAGATCCGCGACCTGTTCCCGGACAAGCTTGCGGCTATGTTCCGTGACCGTGAAAACGCATTGGCATGGAGTGCATCCCGTATTCTGAAGAAATTTGAGGATTATCAGAATGTAAAGCCGGAGCGCCTGTGGGTCATGGATATGCGGCGCAAATATTTCCGCACTTACGAGGAAAATGGTACGACCAGCTATCTGCCCATGATGCACGGCAACAAGCGCCATCAGCGCCGTCAGTTCCAGAAGTATCAGGAAAAGTATATGGCCTCCAAGTACAGCGGCAGTGCTGCAACCAGCGATGATATGACGATTCGCGGTTATACGCCTGTGAACTGGACCGGTGTGAAGCCTGACGGTACATTCCACATCGTACCGTATGCGGATACCTATGTGTCTGTGCTGTACGGTTCTAACCCCGTGAAGGTGCGCGGCAAACGTGGCCAGACCTATGAGATCAAGTGCCCGATTGCAGCCATGAACGATACCGAGGTCTATGTTTATAATGCAAGCCTTATCCGCAGCATTGGTGATATTTCCGGTTTCTACCCCGGCTATGTTGACTTTAGCCATGGAGTGAAGCTGACTGACCTGCAGATTGGCTCCGGCGTGGAAGGCTACAGCAATACGAACTTGACCGACTTTGCAGTTGGTAATAATACGCTGCTGGAGCACCTGAACCTGCAGAATGTGCCGAAGCTGCAAAAATCTATCAGCCTGGCGGGTTGTACGAATCTGACCGAGTTCCTGGCAGATGGCAGCGGTATCACCGGCGTTGTGTTTGCGACGGGCGGCAAGATTAAGAAAGCTACGCTGCCCGGCATTGCAAGCCTGACGGCTAAGAACCTGAATTACCTTACGGATTTGACGATCAGTGACTACAGCAAGATCACCACCTTGGTGGCCGAGAACTGCCCGACCATTGACCTGGTAGAGATGCTGGGTAAATGCACCAGCCTGAACCGTGTGCGCATTACCGGCGTGGATTGGCACCTGGAGAATACCAGCCTGCTGAATAAGCTGCTGGCTATGACCGGCCTGGATGAGAACGGCTACAATGCTGAACATTCTGTACTGGCCGGTAAGATCAATGTGCCTGTGCTGCGTGAAAAGGAACTGGAGATCTTTAACGAGCAGTGGCCTGACCTAAAGCTGACCTATAACACGCTGATCAATACTTTTGCATGGACTTTTGTGAACAAGGACGGTAAGGTTCTGGATGTCCAGTACGTGGATAAGGGCGGCAAAGCTGTTGACCCTGTGACCCGTGCGGACAATCCTATCCCGACACCTACCTTGGAAAGCACCATCAGCACTGATTTTACTTTTAGCGGCTGGGATACTGAGTTTACGCCTGCCTTTAGCAATATGACCGTTACGGCTGTGTATACCGAGAGCGTGCGCAAGTACACTGTGCGTTACATGAACCGTGGCATTGTGATGCAGAGCACTGTGGCCCCGTATGGCACGACCGTGCTGTATACCGGCGAGACACCGACCTATACCGGTGAGGAAAGCGCTTATAAATTCTACTTTTTCAGCGGCTGGGATAAAGGCGGCTATGTGACCGGCGACAAAGACATCAATGCCGTATACGACAGTTTTGAATACACGAGCGGCTGCTTTGACGGCAAGGAAATTGGCGACATGAAGCCTGTGGAGATCTATGCTATGACGAAAGTTGGTGTAGAATCCAGCGTTGTTACGGATAAAGACCAGGTACAGATCACCTTTGGCTCTGACTTTAGCTACGACGACATCAAAGAAAATGTGCTTGTGAAGAGTCCGATTGAGTTTACGGGCAAGAATTACCTGGATACTGGTGTGAAGCTGCTGGATGAAGACCGGGATTTTGTGCTGGCAATAGATTATATGATGGCGGCTACTACTACAGCGAACTCTGTACTGGCACAGTGCTACCAGCAGAATGGCATGAATGGTTTCCGGCTGTGGTACAACAATGGTGTTAAAGCAGCTTGGGGCACCAGTTCCAGCAAAGAAAGCGCGGCCAGCACAGGAGCGCGTGAAATGCTTGTTATCCGCCATGTGAAGGGCGACAACAATTTGTACATATACACCTCTAATATTAGCGGTGTTGATATAGGTTACGAAAACCTGCAGAGAGACCGCACTACAAAGACGGATGCCACACTGGTATTTGGATGCAGTAAGGCTGATGACGGAGCGTTCGAGAACCATGCTGTAGGCAGTGTGTACTGGTCAAAGATCTGGTTTGCAGACCTTGGCGATGCTGCATGCCGTGAACTGGCCAGCTGGACGCATGAAACACGTACTTATGAGGTGGCTGGCTTTAAACGGTATTACCTGAGCGACAATACATCGAAGCGCTGCTCTATCACATTGCTTGATACTGTTTTGTTGGGCGGAAAAATGCAGATGGACAAAGACTACAACAACAATGGAGGCTGGGCGAAACCCACCACATTGAACACCTATTTGAATAGCCGCTTATACAAGGCACTGCCGATTGGCTGGAGACAGCTGATCAAGAAGGTGCAGATCCCCGGCAGCATTGGTGGTGGAAAAACTGACATTGCAACATCGGACTGCTATTTTGCTGTGCCGAGTATTATTGAGGTTTATCCGACACAGAACTATGAGCCTTACATTTACGAAGGCACCGGTATCAGCTTTATGACGACTAATGAAAGCCGTAAATGCAAAGACCAGAATGGTGTATATCAGATGTATTGGACAAGATCTCCGTTCGTGTACAACAACTATTCGAGCTATTATATTGCAATCAATGCTGACGGTGATATGTCTAATTACGAGACACCAAATACGTCTTACAGTGTCCGCGATATGTTCAGCATTTAAGGGTGGTGATTGAGTGTTTTACAAAGTTATGTATAATGGCCGCGTGATTGATGTACTCGATCACTTAACCTATGTGAAGTATCAGCCGAAACATAAAGTAATGGTCCTTTGCACCGTAGATGATGCACAGGGCTTTATTTCTTCTGACGGAAATACTATCTGGCACACGCAGGATTTGTACAAGATTCCTGTGGACGGTTTTGACACCGTGGAACTGATACCAATTGATACCTATGAGTATCAGCAGTTGAAGGCACTTGGCGGCAAGACGCCGGAAGAAATTATAGATGCTTACACTTTGACCTTGCTGGAAGGGGGTGTGCTGTGATGGAAGTAACCCCGTTTGTGGCGAGTTTAAGCCGCCTGTATAAGGGTGACCGCATTGGCACTGCCACCATTCTGGCACTGAAAGAGGCTGGGAAAATTAGTGAGGATGAGTACCGGCTGATTATTAAAATGAAAGGAGTGTGAGCATTTTGTACACCTTTTTGATTGGTGAAGATAATACGTTGACTGCTACTGTGGTGGAACGCATCATGGAGCGGAGCAAGCTAGTGGACAGTTTGCACTTTTTGGCAGAGCCTACATACAAAGACGTAGATATGTCTGATTTTGTGGTGATGCTTGAGTATGTACTGCCGATTAGCAAGAAATATAAAACCGAGATTTTAGAGTTGTCTGATGAGCGCTACAAAGACATGCTGGAGTACAAGCTGCCTTTTGATACGGCGCTGACCAGCGAACCCGGTGACATTGAGATCCAGCTGACCTTTGCAAAGGTGGAGCTGAGTGCTGACGGCGAGGGGACGCAGTATGTGCGTAAGGTTGGCCCCGGCAGCATTAAGATCGTGCCGATTTCTGCCTGGAGCGACATTGTGCCTGATGAGGCATTGGGCGCTATTGACCAGAGACTGCTGGCAGCACAGGCCATGATCAAGGCTCTGAATGAGCAGAATAATACAATTATGAAGTCTAAGGCAGACAGCCTACGCTATAAAGACAGCATTTTGCAGCTGACCGCACAAGGGAACCCGATTGGCGCAGCTGTAAAGATTGAGTCCGGCAGTGGCGGCGGTACTGATCCCGATGACGGAAGTATCCGTGTGGTTGAGTTTTAACGACTTGGCCGCACGGCTTTTTATTTTGTGAGAGAGGAGGAACCAATTATGGCTACTTATTCCAAGCTTGGTTACGGTAATGCAGCGAACCTGGATACCGCAATCACGAACGGCAAGATCGACGGCAAGGACATTGTTATCACCAAGGACACCAGCGAGCTCTACTATATCCGTGATGACAAGACCAAGCAGGCGATTCGTCCGCGCCCGGCAATGTACAACTCTGTGAGTGCAGCCGAGAGCGACCTTGCAAAGAACAGCGATACCTTTGCCGGTCAGACTGTTATGATCCGCGCCGAAGATGGTAAATATGCGCCCTACACTGTGCAGGACAAAGCAGAAGGCGGCTACCAGGTGGAAGCCCAGGGTGGTGCCGGCGGCGGTTTTGTCTGGCAGGAGTTTTAACTTTTTGAGAAATAACGATAAGGAGAAATACTATGGCTAATATTAGTTTTGCTTATGGTACTAAGTCTAATTACGATGGCTTGCAGGTTAAGAATAACGATACCCTGTATTTTCTGACTGATACCCTGCAGATCTTTAAGGGTGCCAGTGAGTACACCAAGAGCTGCAAGCTGGTTTCCACGCTGCCTGAGAGTGGCCAGGTTCAGGGTATTATCTATGTCCGTACCAGCGACTTTACCCTGCATGTTTACAATGGCACAAGCTATGTGCAGCTGAACAAGGCTGTTGTTACCGCTATTCCGGCTTCTAACGCCAGCGATGACAACATTCCTACCACCAAGGCTGTTGCTGATTACGTCAACGCCAAGATCGAAGGTGTTGTTGGCGGCAAGGGTGTGTTTGTTACCGATGTCTCTTACAAGTCTGGCGTGCTGAGTGTTGCCAAGGGCGATGCCCCCGTTACCACCACCCTGACCGGTGTTGTGCATGACGCCACCTATGATGCCGAGACCCGCACTATCTCCCTGCCTGTGTTTGGCGGCGACGCACTGACCATCAATCTGGGCAAAGATCTGGTTGTGACCAGCGGTAAGTATGATGCCAAGACCAAGGAGATCCAGCTGACTATCACCAGCGGCGATGTTATCAAGATCCCTGTCGGCAGCCTGATTGACATCTACACCGGCCTGGCTACTTCTACTGCTGAGGTCACTGTCTCTGACGAGAACAAGATCTCTGTGAGAGTCAAGGTTTCTGCCAAGGCCAACAACTCCATCACTATTGAGGAAGATGGCCTGTATGTTGCTGTGCCCGATGCCTACACTAAGGCTGAGACCGACCAGAAGGTTAAGACCGTACAGGATGCGCTGACTGGTCATATCGGTGATGCTGTTGCCCATGTTACCGCCGAGGAGCGCAAGACCTGGGACGGCAAGGTTTCCACCGACCAGCTGGCTACTGCCAAGAGCGAGGCCATTGCTGCCGCTGCTACCGATGCTACCACCAAGGCAAACAAGGCCCTGGATGATGCCAAGACCTATGCGGATGGCCTGAACACTGCTATGGATGGCCGTGTGAAAGAGACCGAGAAGGCTCTGGCCTGGCAGACTATTGCCTAATGGTTTGACCGATTTTTAAAATGTGATAGGGTCGCCCTACTGCTGGACTGCGGTGGGGCGGCTTTATTTTTTGATTTTTTCGATAGGAGATAGTAATGGCGAAATTATCTTTGTGCGAGATCAATCAATCTCAGCTGAATGATACTCCTGTCGTAGATGGGCAGCTTGTCTGCTGCCTGGACACGGGAAACACCTACCGCGACACGGCGAGTGGGCGAATCCAGATCGGGCATGACATCGAGTTTGTAAGCGAGCTGCCTTTGGCCCCGATCAACGGGAAGATTTATTGTGTCGGTTACGGTGAGCTATGGCTTTATAACGGCGATTGGATGCGGCTGAATAAGGCACCAGAGCGAATCACGAATACCGAAATCGATAACTTATTCAAAGACGAATAGGAGGAAACACTATGGCATGGCTTGATTATGATGGCCTTTTGTATTTTTGGCAGAAAATCAAGAGCAAGCTGGACGGCAAGGTCGATAAGGTGACAGGCAAGGGACTGTCTACCAACGACTATACCACTGGCGAAAAGAATAAGCTGGCCGGGCTGAGTAATTATACCCACCCGACCTCAAGCGGCAACAAGCATATCCCGGCAGGCGGCAGCGCAGGCCAGTTTTTGAAATGGAGCGCGGACGGTACTGCTGTTTGGGCGAATGATAACAACACGACCTATACCACCATGACCGGTGCTACGGCAAATGCAGATGGTAAAGAAGGTCTGGCTCCGAAGCCTGCAAAGGGTCAGCAGGGTCTGTATCTGCGCGGTGACGGCACCTGGGCTACACCCACGAACACTACCTATGGCAATGCAACTACCAGTGCTGCCGGTTTGATGAGTTCCGGCGATAAGACCAAACTGGACGGCATCGCAGCGGGCGCTAACAACTATGTGCATCCTACGACTGCTGGCAATAAACATGTGCCTGCTGGCGGTGCTGCCGGGCAGATCCTGGGGTGGAGTGCAGATGGTACGGCCAAGTGGGTCAACGAAAAGGATACCACTTATGGCACCTTTAAGGGAGCGACTTCCAGCGCCGATGGCGGCAATGGTCTGGTTCCTGGCCCGAAGATGGCGAATAAGGATCAGTATCTGAAGGGCGACGGCACCTGGGGCACGCCTACCAATACTACTTATAACGATGCTACACAGTCTACCCACGGCCTGATGACCGCTGCGGACAAGAAAAAGCTAGATGGTGTTGCTGCCGGTGCTAACAACTATGTGCATCCGAGTTACACTGCCAAGGATTCCGGCCTGTACAAGGTGACTGTAGATGCAAGCGGTCATGTGAGTGCTGCGACTGCGGTTGCCAAGGCTGACATTACTGCCCTGGGTATCCCGGCCACGAACACGACTTACTCTAAGTCTACCACCAGCGCGGACGGCCTGATGAGCAAAGAGGACAAGACAAAGCTGGATGGTTTTGCGCAGGCAAGTACCTACGCAAGCAAGACTTATGTTGGCCAGCAGATTTCTGCAGCCGGACATATTAAAAAGAGCATTGTGGAAACACTGCCTGAAGCTAAGGATGCCAAGGATAACATTATTTACATGGTGAAGAAGGTTACGCCGGACGGCACAAACCTGTACGACGAATACATGCTGATCAGCGGCGCGATGGAGAAGATTGGTGACACGAAGACTGTCATTGAGGCTATCACGAATACCGAGATTGATACCATCCTTGCGAGCTGATCTTTGACCTTAAAGGAGGTTTGAGATATGGCTTTATTGGATGAAAGCGGGCTGAAATATCTTTGGAGCCAGCTGAAAACAAAGTTTGCAATGGCTAGTCATACGCATGATGCTGCTACCAAAAGCACAGCAGGCATGATGAGTGCTGCAGATAAAACTAAACTAGACGGTATTGCGGAAAAAGCTAACAATTACAGCCATCCGACAAGCGCTGGCAACAAGCACATTCCGGCTGGCGGTAGTGCCGGCAAGATTTTGGGTTGGGCCAGCGATGGTACTGCGCAGTGGGTAGACGATAAAAATACAACTTATAGCAACTTCAAGGGGGCCACCAGTTCTGTAGCTGGTGGCTCTGGTCTTGTACCGGCTCCTGCGGCTGGTGGACAGGGCACACAGTACCTGAGAGCTGATGGCGTTTGGGCTGTGCCGCCGAATACGACTTATGCCAATGCTACACAGGGTGCCGCTGGCCTGATGAGTGGTGGAGACAAAACCAAACTTGATGGTGTTGCAGTGAACGCCAATAATTATGTACATCCAACAACCAGCGGAAATAAGCACATCCCAGCCGGTGGTGCGAGTGGGCAGGTTTTGCGTTGGAGTGCAGACGGTACGGCTACCTGGGGTGCGGACAAGGATACAACTTATACGAATTTTGTTGGCGCTACAGCAAATGCCAGCGGTAAGGCAGGACTTGTGCCTGCGCCTAGTACGGGTGCAATAAACCTGTTTTTGAGAAGCGACGGTACGTGGGGAAGCGTTGCCGGAGCACAAACCAGTATTACGATTGTTAGGTGGTGATTTTTAATGCCTGTTTATTTAGGAGGCCAGAAAGTTAGTATTTTTGGCGCGGCTGGTGGTGAGGCCATCAAGACGCAAGCAAAGACCGTGACACCGAGCGAAAGCCAGCAGACAGTATCACCTGATAGTGGTTACATTGGCTTGAGCAGCGTTACGGTGAACGCAATTTCTAAGACTCATGTTGGCAGCGGTGTAACAAAAAAATCTGCTGCTACTTATACGCCTGGCACGAGTAACCAGACGATTGGAGCAAATCAGTACCTGAGCGGTGCTCAGACGATCAAGGGAGATAGTAACCTGGTCGCTGGGAACATCCGCTCAGGTGTTTCTATTTTTGGGGTAACCGGCACTGTGGTGGCGGCATCCTCGCCAAGACTGCAGACTAAGACTGTCACACCAAGGACTTCAAGCCAGACAGTAAAGCCTGACAGCGGCTACGACGGCCTGAGCCAGGTGACTGTGAGCGGCGATTATAATCTGGTGAGCGGAAACATCATCAGCGGCAAGACCATTTTCGGTGTACCTGGTTCTGTGGTGATCCAGAAATATTATACCGGCAGCTCCGCACCAAGTTCTTCAACCGGCAGCAATGGCGATTTGTATTTGCAGACTGGGGGCTAATGTATGGCAAGTGTAACATTGGTTCCTGCAGGATACGATGGTCAACGCTCATCGTATATTTCTGTGGATACGTCTTATCCGCTTTCAAATGGCCTTACCAGCGCAAGCAGCGACACCTTTACGGTGCTAAACCTGAACAAAGGTAGCGGCGCGGTTTCTAAACTGGCAATCAAATTCGATATGTCAAAGATTCCGACTGACGCCAAGATCAATTCTATCTCTTGTAAGATAAAGGCCAAAATCTCGAACGCATATTCGTACATATTGCAAGGTGTTGCGCAGCTGTATTGCGGCACAGCCGGGTTAAGCAGCGAAATTGAGTTGGGAACATCCGAAGTGGCTCAGACTTTTAGCGAGACCGGCTGGTGGGATCGTGAGAGCCTAGACGACCTTATCTTGCTAATTACCTGTACACGCGGTTCACTATCCGCAAACAACAGCCAGACTTTGCGTTTTTACGGCGCTGATCTGACTGTAGACTACACTAGCGGCGGTTCGACTGGTCCTGTACTGAGCACCAAAGTAAATGGCAGCTGGGTGAATGTATCCAAGGTTTATAAAAAGATAAACGGCAGTTGGGTAGAGCAGAGCGACCTTGCAAGCCTGTTTAACACAAACACTAACTATGTAAAGGGGTGATGAGATATGGCAAAAACCGCTACGAATGTTAGCAATTTTCAGATCAACGTACTGACCGAAGCGCAGTATATTGAGGCAATGGGTAACGGCGAGATCGATGAAAATGCGCTGTATCTTACGCCTGAAAAGAAACTGATTAAGTCTGTTACGCAGGCTGAGTATGATGCTTTGAAAAAAGCCGGCACACTGGATGATGACATCTTGTACGTGACACCCGCTGTGGAAATTAACGACGCTACACAACGTGAGCATGGCTATATGAGTGCCGCCGACAAGATCAAGTTGGACGGCATTGCCGCTGGGGCAAACAAGTACAGCCACCCTGGGTATACATCCAAGAGCAACGGCTTTTATAAGGTGACTGTGGATGGGACAGGCCATGTGAGTGCGACTACTGCTGTGACCAAGAGCGATATTACCGGGCTTGGTATTCCTGCACAGGATACTACATACTCTGCGGCAACTTCTTCATCGCTGGGCCTTGTGAGGGTTGGCAGCAATATATCGAACAGTTATGGCACGCTTAGCCTGACAAAGTCCAATGTGACGAACGCACTTGGGTATACGCCGCCAACACATGATACTACCTATGGGTTAGCCACGACTAGCTCTAATGGCCTGATGAGTTACAGCGATAAGAGCAAACTGAATGGGCTGTCAAACATTACGGTTGACACGGAGCTTTCTGCGTCCAGCACGAACCCGGTGCAGAATAAGGTTGTGTATGCCAATAATTTGTGGCTGTATCGCGCTTATTTCTCTGTGGACAGCTGGACTGCCAGTGGTGACCAGTATTATCAGGGTTCATATGTGTATGCACAGGATGGTGGGCCTACGCTTTCCGCAGGTGCTACGCTGAGCACGCCTATGACTACACAGAACAGTAATCTGTCCACGAATGAAACGCTGCAGGCGACGCTGAATATCATCAATGCCGGGTACTCAACGGTTAGCAGATCCGGCTATGTGACAGTGTATGTTTCGGAGAAGCCGACCTCTGATATTTATGTGTATTGGTATGCGCGGTAAATAAAAACGGCCATGACATGCTGACGAATCAGACAAGCCATGACCACATTGATGTTGGCATTGAATAATAAAGGGTGTTGTTGCCTACGGGTGATGGCACCCTCTTTTTTTTATTTTGGAGGGAAAGTTTTATGAGATTAAAAAACGGGGAGGTATGCCTAGATTGGCCTTTGGCTAATCATATCCTGACGCAAGGCTGGTTTTATAACGATGGCAGTATGCACCAGGCAATTGATATGCGGGCGCTGGTTGGAACACCTGTGCTGGCTGCAGAAGATGGCACCGTTGAGATTGTGTACCACTGGAACGGCAAACGCACCCAGGGTGACACAAATAGCTATGGCAATATGGTGAAGATTCGACATGCGAATTGGAATGGCGGCACAGTACATACACTGTACGCACACTTGAACTCTATTACGGTAAAACAGGGACAAACTGTAAAAACCGGCGAGATCATTGGCTACTCTGGCAATACCGGAAACAGTTTTGGTGCCCACCTGCATTTTGAAGTCCGTTGGAAGAATAAGCGCACAAATCCGCTGGTTTGGCTGGATGACGACTTTACCAAGGCAACCGATAAGGTTTTTACCTTTAGAACAGGGGAGCACAGTGTTGACCGCAGTGTTGGAGAAGCGGACAAGCCCGCCGGGAGCAATACACAGCCTGCTGACACTGCCGAAACTGAATTATGGGGCATTGATGTATCAAAGTATCAGGGCAATATCAACTGGCGCAAGGTAGCCGCTGCTGGCGTGAAGTTTGCTATGCTGCGCGTAGTTTCTACTGATAAGAATGGCATTTATGTGGACCCGACATTTGAGCAGAACTACAAGGGTGCCAAAGAAAATGGTATCCCTGTGGGAGTATACTTTTTTACTTATGCCCAGGATGAGGAGACACAGAATAAAGAGCTGATCATGATGTTTGATGCCTTGAAAGGGAAGACATTGGAGTACCCTGTGGCACTGGACATTGAGGATAAAAATACCGCGTCTATTGGTAAGGCTAAACTAACCGCACTGGTAAAGCGTGGCCTGGACATCATTGACCAGAAGGGCTACAAGCCTATGCTGTACACCTATACCAATTACAAGGCCAGTTATCTGGATATGGGACAGCTTGCCGCCTATGACCTGTGGCTGGCTGATTACCGCAGCAGCTACAATGGCAAGGGCAAGAGCGCCATGTGGCAGTACAGTAGCAAGGGGAATGTGGCTGGCATTAACGGCAACTGCGATGTGAACTACTGCTACAAGAAGTACAGTGGCGAGAGCAGCGGCAAGCCGAATACCCCTGCACAGCCTGCCGCACCACAGAAAGCAATCATCTTTAAGCCTGGCCGCTGGAATGTGCGCAAAGGCCCCGGCATGGACTATGCCAGTGTAGGTGTGATCCAAAGCCCCGATTCCAAGACCGGCAAGGTTGTAACGATTGGTTATGACGCTATCGTGAATGGTTGGTTTAAGACGGTGTACGGTTATATTGGCCCTGGCGCTGTAGCAAGCCATACATGAGAAAGTCGGTGATTTTATGAAGGAATCTTTTAATCTGATGAGGTTTTCCAAGAAAGTCATTATTTTTACGTTGGGTGCGACACTGCTGTATGCCGTTGTGTACATGGTGCTGTGTTTCTCGATTGGGCAGCTGCCGGATTACAGCTTTAATGTTGGCTTGTTTGCCGCGCTGAGTGCTGAGAATTTGTGCAATGCCTGGATCAAGATTTGCGAGCATAAGTACAAGAGCAATGGTGACTCTGATTCGTCCGGGCTGCTGCTTGGCGATGAGGAAGATGGTGTGCCGAATCATCCCAACGATATGACCGGTGAGAACGTTGAAGACAACGTAGGAGAGTAATTATGGAACAGGGGATTTTTTATATTGCTGTTGGCGTGGCAATTATTCTTGGCACACTGGTTGGCCGCTATGTATTCCCGAATATCAGCGAGACTGTAAGCTCGGCACTAAACCTGTTGAGTGCTTACCCGATGCTGATGAAATGGGGCACTGCCGCCTGCCAATACATAAAGCAATATTTAGATAGTATGTCTGGTGAGGACAAAAACAAGAAAGCCGCTGAAATGATCATGGAGCTGGCAAAGCAGGTTGGCCTGGAAATTACCGAAGAACAGGCACGCAGCATTGCCCAGGCTGCTTATGAGGCTATGAAAAAAGAGGCGGAGAATTCTAAACCTGCGAAAGAGCAGGTGAGCGAGTAATGCCGAATCCGGAATTTCATTTTACATTAAGCCAGATGTTTGTATGGATTGTATCTGTGTGCGGCGGCATTACCGGTATTGCTGCTGCGATTGCTGTGATGGTAAAGTTCAATACCTTTTTGAAGAAACCGAACCACGACCAGGATGTTAAGATTGAAGAACTGACCACACGGGTGGCAAAGCTGGAAGGTAAGGTTGAAGGGCTTGAAGATGATTTTAAAAAGCAGAATCTCCATCATAAGGAACTGTTTGAAAGAGACAAGGAGCGTTTAGATGCCCAGGAGAATAGCATGAACATGTTGCTGCGGGCAAACTTTGCGTTGCTTGGACATGCTTTGAACGGGAACAATGTAGAGCAGATGCAGAGTGCATTTAACGATATTCAGGAGTATCTGTTTAATCGGTAATGCACATGGCGTCGAAACAGCGGACTGGTTCGGGATCAGCCGATTGTGGAGCCAGACCAAAGGTTAAGCGGAAACCATGAACCGAATAGGGCAGGAGACTGTCTGAAAGAAAACGCAAAAGTAATAGGGGTGACCTTTTGATGGGTCATCCCTATTTTTTAGCTGATTATTTAGTTTTCGTAGTCCATGTCTTTTCACCAATTACTCATGCATCTCGTCTTCTCATTCATCTTGTCTTTAGTTTAACTACATTTTTAAAAGCTAAAAAAGACGGAGCACCTGGTGTAGCAGATGTCCGTCTTAGTTTGTTTTTGTCATATCTTAGGCTCTTTTTTGAAAATGGTGTAAATGTGGTGTAAATTAGAGATTAGAGAACTTTTAAGTACAAATAGTACATCGTCATATCGTTTATTATTTGTTGCAGATATATTTTTCGTCAAGAAGCTGCGCGGTTTGTGACGAAACTGTTAAACTTGAAAAAAGTTTGCCGAAACCCCTTGACAGTTTGTAAAACTGGCATATAATAAATTTAGCACTCAGAGATAA